>Ga0315901_10000202_pt1 | contig 88117 bp, 146 predicted proteins | sample LakEriMetagenome_10_FD_203761 | JGI IMG/M metagenome (GOLD analysis project Ga0315901, IMG submission 203761) | Freshwater fungal communities from buoy surface, Lake Erie, Ohio, United States - Buoy 2 MA116 | ecosystem: Environmental > Aquatic > Freshwater > Lake | place: USA: Lake Erie, Ohio... | reverse complement strand
TATCATCTCAATATCTTCAAGGTGCAACACTAGACTATAAAGAAGAAAAATTTAATTCACAATTTGTAATTAGCAATCCAAATGCCAAATCTACTTGTGGATGTGGTTCTTCATTTAACGCTTAGTTGTGTGTTTTAGAAGTGTGTGTGGAAGAAACCAATAATTGAGCATAAGATATACCCAAAAATCTATTGGATGAATTATTATTGACATTACTTATTTAGGACATTTTAGATATAGCTTCTAGTGCCATAAGAGTCAAACTACCAATCAATACAATCGCAAATATTAGTTGCGGTAATTTATTCATAATACCTCCATCTCAATTTGTTATTTAACTATTTAACCACTCCCGATTCAATTACCATTAAACATAAACAGAATATGAGAACAAGTACAAAAACTATTGGTTGCATATTCATTTATAACTTATATAGTTTAAAAAAATATGTTACTAAAGCAGCCGCTGTTAGGCACCACCAAAAAACTTGAGCTTGTTTTTGTCTGTCTTTGTCCATGTATTTTAATTCATCAGCTCTATCTTTTTCCATTTTTGCTTTGGTTGCTTCAATTTCAGCCCAAGCATTTTTACCATATTTTTTAATGGCTTCCAGTTTCAACTGATCAATTTTTAATTGGTGAGCTTTTTCTTTTTGATATTTTTCGTAGGCTCTAAACTCAGCCAATGTGGCCAAATATTCTTGTTCAGCTTTGGCCTTCAATCTTTGAACATGCTGTTGTTGAACAGCTTTTTCCATATCCGCTTGTTGATCGATAATTACAGAGCTTAATTGTTTACTAGCTCCTTGAGCAGCTTTGAGTGTATTAACGGCACTCTGAGCGCCGGCAACAATAGGGTCAGACATTTGATTTCTTTTGGTTGTATTGGTGGAGATAATAAAGAATACCGAATGTCAGGTTGACATGGAGTGATAAATCAGATATAATTTCAATTCAACTACATACTTATTTATGCTTCGGAGATACTAAATGAAAATATTAGCACTAAAACTTGTTACCGGAGAAGAAATTCTTGGTGAAATTGAATCAGAATCAGAAACAGAATTTGTTATTGAAAATCCAGTTGGTATCGCCATTGTTCGTGGTAAAGATGGCCAACCTAATGTTGGATTTGCACCATTTCCCATTCATGCCGAACAAAAGACTGGTGCCACGGTTGCCTTGAACAAGAAGAATATAGTATACTCCTATGTTCCGGCACAAGACTTTATCAATAATTATAATTCAATTTTTGGTTCTGGCCTTGTGGTACCTTCAACCAAAACACTAATTACAGGTTAATGAGTTCATTCTATACTAATGTTCAGAGTATCGGTGGTACTATACTCTATCGTGGCATTCAAAACGGTAAAAAAATAAAGACAAGAGTTGAATATGCTCCGTCTTTGTTTTTCCCATCTAAACAAATCACCAACTTCACAAATTTGGAAGGTGATTATCTTGAAGAAAAAAAACTAGTATCAATCAAAGCCGCCAGAGAATACATCAAACAATTTGAAGGTGTTTCTGGTGCACCAAAAATTTATGGTCAAACTCGATTTGAATATGCTTTCATTGCTGACCAACATCAAGGTATGGTTGACTATGACTATGAAAAGGTATCAATCGCAGTAATTGATATTGAGGTCGGTTCAGAGAATGGTTTTCCTGATCCATACGAAGCAAACGAACCTATCACAGCAATCTGTTTAAAATTTCTCAATGGTAAACCAATCGTATTTGGTTGTGGTGAATATCAAGTTGAAGAAGGTGAAATCTATATTCGTTGTAAAGATGAATACAATCTTTGTAAGAAATTTCTTGAGTTTTGGAAAGACAAATATCCAGACATCATTACTGGCTGGAATACAAAATTCTTTGATATACCATATCTCATTAATCGTTTTCGTAAAATTCTAGGTGATGATGAAGCCAAGAAACTATCACCATGGAATTACATCACAGAACGCAAAGCATATGTAAACAATCGGCAATTGATTGATTATACTCTTGTTGGTGTTTCTTCACTTGATTATATCGAACTATACAAATGGTACGCACCTGGCGGCAAGTCACAAGAGTCTTATCGTTTGGATAATATTGCACAAGTAGAACTTGGTGAAGGTAAGATTGCCTATGAGGAATATGATAATCTTCACACTCTGTATCGATTGAACTATCAAAAATTTATTGAGTATAACATTAAAGACGTTGAACTCATTATCAAACTTGAAGATAAATTAAAACTGCTTGAGTTGGCAGTAACTCTTGCATACGACACCAAATCAAACTTTGAAGATGTGTTTGCACAAACTCGTATGTGGGACGCTCTGACATACTCTTATCTGCGTGATAAAGATATCATTGTTCCACCACGAGTGATTAAAGATAAAGATGCAGCGTTTGAAGGCGCCTATGTTAAAGTGCCACAAGTTGGTCTACATGATTGGGTTGCTTCGTTTGATTTGAACTCTTTGTATCCACATTTGATGATGCAATATAATATTTCACCAGAAACATTGATTGAACCAGAAAACTATACAAATGAAATGCGTGGTGTATTAGAACAAGGCGTTTCTGTTGATAGGCTTTTGAAAAAACGAATCGATACAACAAAATTAGAAAATGCAACATTAACACCTAATGGCCAATTCTTCCGTACTGATATTCAGGGGTTCTTACCTAAGATGATGGAAGAAATGTATACAGATAGGAGTAAATTTAAAAAGATGATGTTGGCTGCAAAACAGGAATATGAAAATGAAAAAGACCCAAGCAAACTCTATGAAATTGAAAAACGAATTGCCAAATACAATAACATTCAGTTGGCCAAAAAGGTCTCTCTAAACTCCGCTTACGGTGCTTTGGGTTCTCAGTATTTCCGTTTTTATGATTTACGTATGGCCCTTGGTGTTACTACTGCTGGTCAGTTGAGTATTCGTTGGATTGAAAATAAAATTAATGAGTGGATGAATAAGATACTTGACACAAAAGATGTCGATTATGTTATTGCTTCTGATACCGATTCGATTTACCTCCGCATGGGTGAACTCGTTAATAAATTTGTTAAAGATACCACGGATAAACAAAAAGTTATAACACTCATGGATAAAATCTGTGAGGAAAAGATTCAACCATATATTGATAAGTCATATCAAGAACTGGCTGAATATGTTCATGCGTATCAGCAAAAAATGGAAATGAAACGAGAAGGCCTATCCAACAAAGGTATCTGGACAGCCAAAAAACGATACATCCTTAACATATACAATAATGAGGGTGTTCAATATAAAGAACCACAGATGAAAGTTATGGGTCTTGAAATGATTAAGTCATCTACGCCATCTGCCATTCGTGAGAAAATGAAACAAGCAATTCAACTAATGGTGAGTGGCACAGAGAATGACATCCACAAATTCATTGAGGATTTTAGAAAAGAATTTAAAACTTTACCCGTAGAAGAAATATCTTTTCCTCGTGGACTTAATGGTCTAAATACTTATTCTGATGATTTAACTTTATATAAAAAAGGAACACCAATTCATGTTAAAGGTGCTATTCTTTATAATCATAATCTAAAACAAAAGAATCTAACCAAAAAATATCCACTCATACAAGAAGGCGAAAAGGTTAAGTTTACTTACCTAAAAATGCCAAACCCATTTAAAGATACTGTCATTTCATATCCATCTCGCCTACCAAAAGAGTTTGAATTACAAGAGTATATTGATTATGATATGCAATACGACAAAGCATTTTTAGATCCGATCAGAGTAATTTTGGATTGTATGGGTTGGAAAACAGAAAAAACAAGTTCGATAGAGGATTTCTTCTCATGATACTAATCATACTGACATTATTATCGGCACTACTACTATCAGGTATTGCAGCTTACTATTCTATTATTGGTTTAGCTGCAATCTTCACAGGCGCATTTTGGCCAATCGTTTTCATGGGCTCGGTTCTTGAAATGAGTAAATTAGTTACTGCATCATGGTTATATCGTAATTGGAAAACCTGCCCACTTTTATTAAAATCTTATTTGACATCCTCTGTTGTCATATTAATGATAATCACAAGCATGGGTATTTTTGGATTTTTGTCTAAAGCTCACATAGATTCCACAATGGAAGCCGGTGTGAATTCTGTTGAAATTCGGACACTCAATCAACAAGAGAAAATTGCTAAAGAGCGTTTAGATTATTTACTGAAGCGTGCTGGTAATCCAGAAACAGCTTCAGCCAATGTTGATAGGCAAATTCAACAAACACAAAAAGAACTGGCAGATATCAACAAAAGAAAATTACCACTTCTTAAAGAAGAAAATAAATTAATTGCCGAAGTTGGTCCCATTAAGTATATTGGTGACATGGTATATGGCACCGAAGATGCCAATGGTATTGATAAAGCAGTTCGTTTGGTAATATTGCTGATAATGGTTGTATTTGACCCTTTAGCTGTGTTATTATTGATAGCAGCAAATATGTCATTACAACAAAGAAATAAAGTGGTTGTCAATAAAGAAAATGAAATTATTAAAATAGTACCGGATATACCAACACAAAATGTAGAAGTTGCAAATGATAAAATTGAAATACCAAAAGAAAACATCACTAAAATAGAAGAACAACCAATTATAATAGATGAAGTGACCGGTGAAACAATTCCTCCGTTAACAGTTCATGTTGTACCCGGAGTTTATGAAGAACACCACAATGTTACACCGACAGCAGAACAACCAAAGAAATTAGAACCTAAGTATGATTATGAAGATGAATTTGCTTTCAGAGAAAAAGCGAACACGACAACAAAATTAGATGGTGGTGATTTTTAAAAAGGAAAATTATGAGCATACTTGACAAGATTAAAAAAAACAGTAGTATTAAAGAATCAGCAATTCTTTCTAAATCAAAATTCTTTACACAGAAAGATATGATACCCACATCGGTGCCAATTATTAATGTGGCACTTTCTGGTCGTTTAGATGGAGGCCTAACACCAGGTCTTACAATGTGGGCTGGCCCATCTAAACATTTTAAAACTGCCTTTAGTTTATTAATGGCAAAAAGTTATTTGGACAAATATGAAGATGCAGCGTTATTATTTTACGATTCTGAGTTTGGTACTCCTCAGTCTTATTTTGACAGCTTTGGTATTGATACCAACAGAGTTTTACATACACCTCTTACTGATATTGAACAATTAAAGTTTGATATCATGCAACAGTTAACCAATCTCGAAAGGAGTGATAGGTTAATTATTGTTATTGATTCGATTGGTAATTTAGCTTCAAAGAAAGAAGTTGAAGATGCTCTAGAAGGCAAATCGGTTGCTGATATGTCCCGTGCCAAACAAGTTAAAAGTTTATTTCGCATGGTAACACCACATCTCACAATGAAAGATGTCCCAATGATTGTGGTGAATCACACATATAAAGAAATTGGTATGTTTCCTAAAGATATTGTTGGTGGTGGAACAGGTTCATATTATTCAGCTGATAACATTTTTATTATTGGTCGTCAACAAGAAAAAGAAGGCACAGAAGTTGTTGGTTATAATTTCATTATCAATGTAGAGAAGTCACGATATGTCAAAGAAAAATCAAAAATTCCCGTTTCTGTATCTTTTGACGGTGGCGTTAGCCGTTGGAGTGGGCTACTTGATATTGCACTCGATGGTGGATTTGTTATTAAGCCTTCTAATGGATGGTACTCGAAAGTAGATGATGATGGTGTTATTCAGGATAAAAAATACCGTATCAAAGAAACCGACACATCCGATTTTTGGATGCCAGTTTTAAAAAGTAAAAAGTTTCAAACTTATGTAAAAGAAAAATATCAAATTGCAGCTGGTGAAATTATGCAAGGCGGTATTGATAATTTATTTGATGAAGTTGTTACCATGAATGGAACCGAAAATGAGTAATGAAGATGCTAAATTAAAACATTCTAAGCGTATTCAAAAAACTCAAAATCAAATTAAAAAACAAACTAAGATTGCTAAATCGCATGGCGTGCCGGTAGATGAACCACACAAATTTGCCAAACACCATGCAATGGACTGTGGCAATCCTGAATGTACAATGTGTGGTAATCCTAGAAAAATATGGAAAGAAAAAACCATACAAGAAAAGAGATTTGAGGTGAAAGATGACTGAGGGTATTGATTATTGTTTCATTTATCCAAAAAATGATGGCACTGCGGTACACATTAAATTTTTGGAAGGATTCTATAAAGACACCGTATTTAAATATGGTAAGGTAAAGTTTAAAGAAGAAAATGATCAAGTGTATTTACTTTTTGCTTATGATGTGTTAGAATCTACAGTAGATAAACCACGAAAATTGGAAAAAGACGAGAAGTTTAAAAATTATATTGGCGACTTACTTGTGGAAATTATGGGCAGTAATATTGAACAGGAAATAATTGATGAAGCTGGAACAAGCGATACTGAAGAACCTCGTTTATAATGAGGAGTATTTACGAAAAGTTTTACCATTTTTAAAGCTAGAATATTTTAGTGATAGTGTAGAAAGAACATTATTTAATGAAATTACATCATTCACGGAAACTTACAATAACACGGCAACGATTGAAGCACTTAGTATTGCCATCAAAGAAAAGAGGAATCTTTCATCTGATGAAGTTCAGAGATGTGAGGAGTATCTATCAGAAATTGAAAAGAATAAATCGGCAGAAACCGAAGTTCAATGGCTTGTTGACAAGACCGAAAAGTTCTGCCAAGAGAAGGCCATATACAACGCAGTATTGGGGTCTATTTCAATTCTCGATGGCAAAGATAAAAATCACGACAAAGGTCAGATTCCCAAGATATTATCGGACGCTTTAGCAGTAAGCTTTGATAACTCCGTTGGCCATGACTACTTACAGGACTCAGATGCTCGATATGAATTCTATCATAGAAAAGAGGAACGAATCCCATTCGACCTCGACTACTTTAACAAGATCACAAAAGGTGGTTTACCAGCTAAGACGCTTAACATTGCTTTGGCGGGGACTGGTGTTGGTAAATCTCTTTTTATGTGTCATGTGGCTGCTTCGTGCATGGTTCAGGGTAAAAATGTTCTTTACATCACTTTGGAAATGAGTGAAGAAAAGATTGCAGAACGAATTGATGCCAATCTATTGAATGTTACCATTGATGATTTGATTGAGTTACCAAAAGATATGTATGATAAAAAAGTTAATCGTGTCCGTGAAAAGACCACAGGCAAATTAATTATCAAAGAATATCCAACTGCTTCGGCATCAACTATTCATTTTAGGACACTATTAAATGAACTCAATCTCAAGAGGTCTTTTGTACCTGACATTATATTCGTTGACTATCTCAATATTTGTTGTTCTGCTCGCATTAAGGCTGGTGCGAATATTAATTCCTACACCTACGTTAAAGCAATTGCAGAAGAATTACGTGGCCTTGCTGTTGAGTATAATGTTCCTATTGTATCTGCTACACAAACTACCCGCTCAGGATTTACTTCCAGTGATCCGGGTCTTGAGGATACGAGTGAATCGTTCGGACTTCCCGCCACCGCAGATTTAATGTTTGCTTTGATTTCTTCTGAAGAACTAGAAGAACTTGGCCAAATCATGGTCAAACAATTAAAGAATAGATATAATGATCCAACATTCCACAAACGATTTACTCTTGGTGTTGATAGATCCAAAATGAAACTATATGATGTTGAACAGGCCGCACAAATGGGTATCGCAGATGCTGGCCACGATAAGCCTTTGAACACATTTGGTACAAGAGAAGAAAAACAAAAGAAATCATTTAGTGGTTTTAAAGTATGATAATCTCCAGAGAAAATGGTTTGTATTGTGCTAAGGTCTTTCATGATTATTTTAATAATTATAATGACATAGAACAATACATGCGAGAGGAAAAAATAAAATCTCTCGATCAAATACCAACATCAATATTTCCACCTGAAGATGATTTGTTTTCAGATTTTTCAATGCACCCCAATGATATGGATATTGAAGTGGTAGAAATACCAGGTCAAACATGGGAAACATTACTTTCCATTACATCATCACATATCAATAAAGCACCAGTTGGCAGAAATGTACAATTGGCAGTCAGAGAAAAGAACTCAGGAAAGATTCTAGGTTTCATTCGGTTAGGTTCACCTGTAATCTATATGCGACCACGCAATGAGATGCTTGGACAAGTGTTCTCGCAAACCACAGAAACATCCAAGCGATTCAATGCCTCTGCTATGATGGGATTCGTAATTGTACCATCTCAGCCATTTGGTTTTAATTACCTAGGTGGTAAACTAATGGCTGGCATTTGTACCAGTCATACAGTAAGAGAAATCTGTAATAAAAAATATGGTATGAATCTTTGTTTGTTCGAAACAACCAGTTTATATGGTTCGACAAAACAGGTATCACAATATGATGGTATGAAACCATATATTCGATACAAAGGTCTTACCGAATCCGATATAGTACCAATGATGCACGGTCAATCATATAATGATTTAAAACAATATGTTGAAAGTAAAGTCGGAGATATTTTGGGTGGTGATGAAAGTACCACCAGTAGAAAGTTGAGAACATTCACAAAGATTATTGCTCTCACTAAAGCTGCTTTAAAGGGATCACCTGAAGCAGAGGCATTCTCTTTAACGATTGAGAAGGCTAAATCGTTGACAGAAAAGAAAAGATATTATGTTGGTGATTATGGTTTTAAAAATATGGTTGATTATGTTAACCTAAAAACCGATAAACTTTTACCTGGTGAAAACTATCATAAACATGAATTGAATAATGTTATCGAATGGTGGCGGAGTAAAGCTATAAATAGATACGAAACCCTTAAATCTGAGGGTAGATTAAGAACCGAACTTGAGGTATGGACTTCAGGTAAAGATATTCAAATTATTAGGTAAAAATGGCTGACGATACCTCAAAAGCAGAATCCGCACAAGCATTGTTTTGTGCCATGGCCGATTTCGTGGGAGCCGCCAAAGTTGAAAAGATATTTGATGAAAAGCTTTATCCAACATATAAAGTATTTAAAAGATTTTGGGATGAAAATTATCCAACAGCAAAAATTGGCGTTGCGTTTAAAACACACGTTGATTCTGGAACAACTAATTTAAAAGAAATTGAAGATTTTTTAATGAAAGATGATAGTTGGTATATTTCTTCTTTAAAGATTGCAAAGAAACTCATAAAAGATTTAGAGGACATATCAAATAAATTTAATACAATAAAAAGACCTTCATGGTCATCTGTTTTTTATGTGCGTGGTGACAAAGAGGTTATGGATAATATTCAAGAATTATTCAAAGAAGCCAATGATGATCAAAAGAAAATTAATCAAATGTTAGTTGAGAGTGGCCAGGCTAGAAAATTATTATTTGGTGATATTAATAAATGGTCTCCTGCCGACATATACTTTGCTTCACCCAAAGCAAAAAAAGATATACAAAATTTGGTAATGAAAAAGCAAGGTTTAACATTCTCAACATTGAATACATTTATAGCCTCAATGATTTCAACTGGAAATTTACTACCACTATCTTTAAAAAAACAAACTCAAGAAGTAAAAATTTATAAGGTTAATTTTAGCCGACCAAACGAATTAAAAGAAATAGAAAGAGTGAAGTCATATGGATTAAGTGATTGGCAACCAAGAAAACCTGGTGGAAAAAACGCCAGAGATTTGAAACTGTATATGTCACAAGATAAAACAAAATATATTCAAATGTTGCATGTTACCGATGAGAGTGGTGGATGGAAAGCAAACAATATGGATAAAAATTCTGAAGCTAGACACGGATCTTTATCATCACAATATGTTTTTGCTGATGCTCTTTCTCTCGTTGATAATAGCTTTGCCTCTAAATGGTTATCACAATTTAAAACATCGAATGATAAATTTAAGAAAGAGTTAAAAGATTTTACTAAGAAATATTCTGGTGGAAAAAAACCGAAACAAATTGCTGGACAAAAAGAAAAAGATCCAATAAGGTTGATGTACGAAGAAACGAGAACGGAACTTAGTGCTGAGGTAACAAACAAATTAATTCCTATGTTAATCTCTTGGTTTAATAGGGGTGATAACGCAGATAAATTTGTGCGTGTTATATACCAATACACATCATCTCGTTCCGAAGATGCTGGACCATTTATAATTGCAAAGTAAAATATGCCATTAATTGATTTTGATAAACTCGCACAAGAATTTGATATAGAAGATGATTTTGGTTTTTCTGCTGTATCAGAAGAAGAATATAATTCTGTTATCAATAAAACAGCCGAGACCGCAGAAGATTATAAAGCTCGACTAAAAGAAGTAGAAAAATTGATTGTTCCTTTTCTCACCAAGTTACATTCGACCGGAGAAAAAGAATACATATATTGGCCAAATCGTAAACCTATTATAGAAAAACAAATAGAGAAGATACTTAAACTAACAAGAGATTAAATTATGTCCGCTACCGTGATTATACCAACCACTGGATCACCAGAGGTAAAAACTGCCGTTGAATCTGTCCTAAATCAAAGTCATCCTACAGAATGTTATGTTATTATTGATGGCGACCAACACATGGACAAAACAATAGAATCATTAGGTTCAACTGTTGATGATATACGAGTTCACATTTGTTCTTTACCAATCAATGTCGGTGCCAATGGATTTTATGGTCACCGTGTCTATGCTGCCTTCACACACCTAATCAATACAGAATATGTCGGATATCTCGACCAAGATAATTGGTTGTATCGGTCTCATATTGAACAATGTATTAAAACAATCAACACAAGAAGTTTGGATTGGTGTTACTCCCTACGACAAATATATAATAAAGAAGGTAAATTTGTTTGTTTTGATGATTGCGAATCATTAGGTAAGTGGCCAACATATCACGGAGTGCACCATATAGATACTAATTGTTATTTCATTAAAACGGAAGTAGCAAATAAAATTGCAAGTGCTTGGCACGGTGGTTGGGGTCAAGATAGAGTGTTTCTACAAGCAATAACACATCATTTTCCTAAATTTGATTGTACAAAAGAATATACAACGTGTTATAGAGTAGATGGTGGTAAAGGTTCTGTCAATGCAGAATTCTTTGAGAATGGTAACAAAGTAATGAATGAAAAATATAATGGAGAATACCCATGGCGGAAAAAAGCCTAATCATAGGTGCATTTACTAATTACAACTACAATCAATTAAAACCTTGGGTTGAATCAATTGATGAGTGTGGTTTTACTGGCGACAAAGCCATGGTTGTTGGTAATGCTTCACAAGAAACGATTGATGAACTAGTTAAAAGGAATTTCATCATCATTAAGATGCATGATATCAAAGCACCAATTCATGTGGCTCGATTTCTTTCAATCTACGATTTTCTTAAAAAAAATTGGCAAAATTACAATCATGTGGTTACCACAGATGTCAAAGATGTTTACTTTCAAACAAATCCAATTACATGGTTAGAACTTAATCTTAAAGGTAAAAAATTAGTTGCTGGTTCTGAAGGTATGAGATATAAAGATGAACCATGGGGTAACGAGAATCTTATGCAAGCTTATGGGCCATATGTTCATGAGCAGTTCAAAAATAACGAAATATACAATGTTGGAACCATTGGTGGCGTTTCTGAATATGTAAAAGATATGGTTTTCAATATTTTATTTAATGCAATCAACAGGCCTATTCCTATTTGTGACCAGGCTGTATATAATGTTTTGATTCAAACACAACCATTTAAAGATATAACTCGTTTTGCTGTACAACTGGATGGATGGGCTTGTCAGGCTGGTACTACCGTTGATCCGTCTAAAATTGAATCATTCAGACCACATCTATTAGAACCAGAACCAAAATTTGAAGATGGTGTTGTTAAAACATCTTTGGGTGAGCCATTTGCAATCGTACATCAATATGACCGAGTGCCTGTGTGGAAAGAATACATTAAACAAAAATACCAACAAGAAGATTTAATTACTTTTAGAACCGAATAATGAATTTTGAAAAAGAATACCAAGAAGCTTGTGTGAGAAATACAGATATACATGAACACCTGCCTTGGATTTCACAAATAGCTTCTCGTTGTAAACATGCAACCGAGTTTGGTGTAGGATATGCACAAAGTACTAGAGGTTTTTTACGACAAGATATTGAAATGCACAGTTATGACATTAATGTGTATCCAGAAACAGGTGCTTATTTTAAATCGGCCATCGCTGGCGGAAGAAATGTGACACTTCATGTACAGAGTACATTAGAAGCTAATATTGATCCTACTGATGTTCTTTTGGTCGATAGTTATCATTCATATGAACAAGTTGTTCAGGAATTGGCATTACATGCACATAAAGTTAAAAAATATATTTTCTTTCACGATACCACATTATTTGGTGATAGAGGACAAGGCGGAGAAAGAGGAGTTTGGCCCGCAATCGATGAATTTCTATTTACACATCCAGAATGGCAATTAGTTGAACGAAGAACAAACAATAACGGCATGACACTCATTGAAAGAAAATAATGAAATCTTTAGTTGATATTATGGTTGAAAACAATTGGCGTAATGATACACACTATGAATTTGGCACAGATAAAGAATTCAATCACCGCTATTGTACAGCCTTTTATGATAAAGAATTTTTAAACTATAAAGATAAAGAAATTAAATTATTGGAAATTGGAGTTCATCGTGGAGGCGGACTTGCCGTTTTTCATGAATATTTCACCAAAGCTCAAATATACGGTGTAGATCCTATGGATTTTGGCGCAAAAGAAAATTGTGCAAAATTTCCTAGAATCAATATAACTTACGCTGATGGTTATCGGAGAGAGTTTGCTAAAACACTATTCAACTTTGATATTATCATTGATGACGGTCCACATACAAGAGAAAGTCATTTACAATCATTGTCAATCTATTTGTCCAAATTAAATCCTGGCGGAGTATTTGTTATTGAAGATATTGCACAAATGGAATGGACTGAAGAATATATTAAATTGGTTCCTGATAATATGGTGCATGAGATTATTGATGCTCGTGAAATTTCCAATATGAGTGATTCTATTATGTTTGTGGTGAGATATGCCTGATATTTCTTTCTGTCATCTTGCTTCAGCTGGTAAAAAATTGTCTACCGAAAAAATGGTAGAGAATGTGAGAAAATATTATCCTGATGCCTATTACTTTTTGGGATCAGATAATGCAGATGATTTATCTGATATTGCAATCGACAATAATTGTGATTACTATCCTTTTAGAACCAAAGTGGGATATCCTAGTTATAACTTAGAAAAATTATTATTGTGGTTAGAAAGATTTAAACTAGCTTGCCAAAAATGTGGCACATCACATATAATGATGATGGAAGATGATGTTTGGATTAAAAAACAAATTACAATAGAAGATGATTGGGAAATGGTAGGCCATGACATTCGCATTGGAAATGTGATTCCTGATTTCATTATAGATAGTATTGAATCTTTTTCTGGCACGAAACCTTTAACTGATCAGTATGGTTGTGGTGGAGGTTCTATATTTAAAGTTTCAACTTTCTTAAACAATTATGACAGAGTGGTTGAGTGGTTTAAAGAAAATCATGATTGGTTTCAAATAAAATATAATCCTTTGGGTTATATGGATTGTTATATGGTTGTATATTATTTTTTATGCGGTAAGAATTATTCAGTAAATCCTTATATGACAGATACTCATCACCATCAAAACGATGGTTATGATTATGATAAATTTGTAAATGAACAACCAGAAAAAATAGAAATTGTTAATAACTATAAAAAATATTATTGGATATGAACGACATAACGATTGTAACTGCCTTCTTTGATATTGGCCGTGGTGACTGGACACCAGATAAAGGTTTACCACACTATCTACATCGAACAAATCAAACATACCTACAAAGATTTGGTCACATGGCTAAATTAGAAAATCCTATGGTTGTATACACATCAAAAGAATTCGTCAATGATATTAAATTTTTAAGGCAAGACCGAGTTACCGATATACTCACAGTTGATTTCGAAAATAACTTTCAAGAACTAAGAGAAAAAGTTTCAAAGGTACAAAAAAATCCTGAATATCAAAGTAAAATTAATCTTAAAGAAAATCGCAATCCAGAGTATTGGAATGCTGACTATGTTATTGTCAATGCATTGAAATCCTCTTTCATTTCAAAAGCAATTGAGAATAATTTAATTACCACCGACCTTGTTGCATGGATGGATTTTGGTTATTGCCGAGAAGAATCAACACTCAATGGTGTTAAGAAATGGAAATATCCTTTTGATAAAAATAAAATACATTTCTTCAATATTAAAGAGTGGACACCCAACACATATATTAGTGATGTTATTTTTAACAATGATGTTCATGTAACAGGCCCGTGTATTGTTGCAGGAAAAGAAATGTGGCCAACACTAGAAAAAATGGTGTATCATAGCATAAATGAGTTACTTAAAAATGATTTAGTTGATGACGACCAAACATTACTATTAATGTCTTATCTACAAAAACCAGAATTGTTTGAATTACATCCAGTTTCTAAATCGGACTGGTTTGTTGCCTTTAAGGAATTTGCTGAATGAAAATATTTGTTAGTGGTACCTCTAATCTAGGTGATTTTTTAAATGCCATGCCTGTTTTGGCTGGTATAAGTAAAGATGTTGCTAAATTTGATCTTGTGATTAAAAGTGAAATGCGTAAATTTAATGGCATTAAAGAATTTTTACTTTATCAAGATTTATTTACTGATGTTTCTTTTGATGACGAATTGTTTATGTATGGTGATGTCATTAATTTAAGTTCATGGCCAATTAGAGAGGATAAAAAAGATCCGAATAGACCAATAGAAACTTGTCGTTATGAAAATTGGTTGAATGACAAATACAGAATGTTATTTAAAGTTGATGATGATTTCACAGTAAAAACACCAGAATATAATATTACTGTGAAAGATGCATATTATGTTGGTGACCGCTGGGCGGTGGGTAATATTGATGACCGCAGAGAAACTCATATACTATCACATTTAAAAGATTGTGAGTTTCTTAATTTTAATCGGCCAATGTTGGAGAATGCTTACATTATTAAAAATTTAAAGAAGCCATTTATCACAAACTTTACTGGTGTTGGTATGCTCGCTGACCTATGTAATGTTCCTTTATATTGTGTTTGGAAAGCAGAAGATTGGAAACCAGAATTTAGAGTTGGTGATGATGTATCGTGGGATAATGGCAAGAACATCAATCAAATATTTGAAAAACATTTCTATTTGAATCGAAAAGCTAAACTTGTTCATGCAAATGAATTGCAAACACTATTATGATTATTAATATTGAAGCAGGCACCTTTGGTACAGTTCGTAATGGTGACATGATTGGCGTTGCTAATGTATTAGAGCACATACGAAAAGTTAACAACAATCCACTAATTCAATTCCACTTGAAGCCAGGTAATGTTAGCTCTGACACACATTGTCAAACATTTTATGAGATAATGTTGAAGATGACTAACTATTTTTCAACAGAACCGGGTGAACAATCATTACCTTGGAGAAAAGTCAATGTTTGGGATTTCAGAGATATATCTGGTGACTTGATAAAAATACCAAACAATGCACCAATGGAAAAGAAGATTGCAGTATTTCCATTATTTGATGCTCCTTACAATCAATGGCGCAATTGGCCAGAAAATGTATATAAACAAATTATTGAAAAATTTTCTACGGAAGAATATAAAGATTACGAAAAAATAATTTGTAAAAAAGGTGAGCCTACAGAAGGATGTCCGTTTGATGGTTGGCGATATTCTACTAATTTTGTACAAAACTATTACCACATCACAACAGCTGAAATATTTGTGGGTGGCGATACAGGTTCAAGCCATTTCGCTTGGGCTCTTGACAAAGGACCTAAAGACCTGTTATACTATGGATCCAGTCGAGGATTAATTCACACTTTACCATTTTATCTACTAGAAGGAAAAGGCAAAATGACAACATATTGGTTAGATTTTGAGGGAACAAAATGGCAATAAAAAAAGTTTTTATTACTGGCGTGGCCGGTTTTTTAGGATCACATTTGGCTGATGCATTTTTATCTAAAGGATATCAAGTTGCGGGTATTGATAATCTATTGGGTGGATATCGAGATAATGTTCCGGATGAAGTAGAATTCTACCAAGAAGATTTGATAGATTTTACTAAATTAAAAAATATGATGGCCGGATGTGATGTTGTATATCATACAGCGTGCACAGCATATGAAGGCCTCTCGGTTTTTTCTCCATCATTAATTGTTCAGAACACAACGCAAATTGCTGTGAATGCTATAACTGCGGCTATTCAATCCGGAGTTCCTAAATTTGTTCATTGTTCTTCAATGGCCAGATATGGAACACAAGATAGAGTTCCTTTCACCGAAGATATGACTTGTAAACCACAAGACCCATATGGTATTGCAAAGTATGGTACAGAATTACTACTACAAAATCTTGCCGAGATACACGGTATTGAACTAGTTATTGCTATTCCACACAATATCATTGGCCCTCGTCAGAAGTATGATGATCCCTTTAGAAATGTGGCAAGTATTATGATTAATTTGATGTTGCAAGGCCGCCAACCTATTATCTATGCTGATGGTTCACAAACCAGATGTTTCTCTGATATATCAGATGACGTTGACTGCCTTGTGGAATTTGCTGAGAATCCTAAAGCGGTTGGAGAAATATTCAATATTGGACCTGATGAGAATCCGGTAACCATTTTGGAACTGGCTCAAGTTGTTGCCAAGCTGTTGAATTTCGAACTAAATCCAGTATTCATGCCAGGTCGACCACAAGAGGTAAAACACGCCAACTGTTCAGCCGATAAAATCAGATATTTCTTTGGTTATAAAACAAAAATTTCATTGGAACAATCTCTACAAAAACAGATTGATTATATAAACTCAAGAGGAACAAGACCTTTTGAGTATCACCTACCACTGGAAATTATTTCCGAGAAAACTCCCAAAACTTGGACACAAAAATTGTTTTAAATCCAACAATCCGGCGGCGTATATATCGAATCGAATATCCTTATAGTTTAGCCATCAAGATTTAAATGTTGTATAAATAAGCAAATCGGCAACCATAGTGTGTTGCAAATCCAAAGGAAATTCAATGTTATCATTTAAGTCATTCTTAACTGAAGAATCGGAACAAAGTTCCGAACTCAAACATATTCATCATGCTGAAGATAGACCATTAATGCACGGCCATGCTGGTTTTGAACATGCACATGGCGCTTTGATGGCTGCTCATCAACATATAATCAGCAAAAATAAAAACACCAATCTCACGATGAAATATGACGGTTCTCCATCAATTGTTTTTGGTCACCATCCTAAGAATGGTAAGTTTTTTGTTGCAACAAAATCGGCCTTCAATAAAAATCCAAAGATTAATCACACAGAAAAAGATATCGATAAAAATCATGGTCATGCACCAGGATTAGCAAAAACACTCAAACACGCATTAAAACATTTACCAAAAGTTACACCAAAACATGGCGTATATCAAGGTGATTTAATGCACCATGCCGATACAAAGACCTTACACGAAAGTTACATTGTAGAAGCAAAAGGTGATGTTTCGTTTACTCCCAATACAATCACATATACTGCCAAAGGTAAAGAAGCAGAAAAGATTAAGAAGTCCAAAGTTGGTGTTGTTGTTCACCATCAATATAGTGATGATATGAAACACGCTTCTCCACATATTGATATGGGCAAATTCAAAGAACATCCAGATGTACATATTCATGGCGCAGAACATGATACAAGCAAAGTAAAACATTCAGCCGAAAATGAAAAACATTTTCAAAAACATATGGCTGCAGCCAAAGAAATACACGACACACATGGTCACAAGATGTATGATGCCGTTCATCCAAAACATAGTGGAGAAGCTGGCCACCTATCAACATACATAAACAAAACAGTAAAACATGATGAAGTTCCGAGTGTTAAAGGTTTTAAAGAACATATACACAACGTTCATGAAAAGCAGGCCGCAAAAGTAAAATCTGAAAAATCAAAATCTGAAAAAACAAAAGAAGGTCAATCTCAAATTTCTCATGTTGAAAAACACAAAGCTCATTATGGAAATTTATTGTCGATGCATCACCATTTACATCAAGCCAAAAATGCTTTGGTGAAATCCTTAGAAACACATGAAGGTCATTATGAACACCATATTGATGGCAAAAAATCTAAACCTGAAGGCTTTGTGGTTCACCACGAAAATGAACCAACCAAATTGGTTAACCGTGCAGAATTTGCTAAACAAAATTTGTTAAAGGTAAGAAAATGACAAGTTTACAATTAAGAATATATCTTGACCGTGCCGGACTAATTAAAGAAAATTTTGGTGATGACCACGATTTTTCAAATTTAAAACCACACCATACATATACAACAAAAGATGGACATAAAGTTGATGTTCATGTTTTTAATAATACTAACGGTTCTCATGCTGTTTTTTATAACAAAAATTTAAATAATATAACAAAATTAGTTCATTGGGAACATAATGCTGATACTCCCACCAAAGATGAATTAGAAAAAGCAGGTCACGAAAATCACGAAGGACATCTAAGAGAAGAAAAAAAAGAAGAAGGTCTTGGAAATGATCCTTCAGGAAAAACAACAGAACATTCCACAGCAATACATTTAATTCATCATATGCATACACAACATGGAACTTATGGAACTCCAGAACATAAAAAAGATTTAACTTCACATGTAAAAGCTCTAGCTGACATTAAAAAGAAATATGTAACAAATAAAACACACGAAAAAGAATTTAGGTTAAGACAAGCCCACGGTAAAGCAGCAGCCGGTTCAATTATAGAAACATTAAAACAAAAACATGGTCCTCACGTTAAAATTGCTGCAGTTGGACACACATCTAAAGAAGGAGATATTGGAAAATTCACACAAGGAAAACATAACGATACTCAAGAAAATCCATCCGACATCACAGTAAAAACATATGTTCCTGGCCATTTAAAGGAAGAATTTGGTGCCGGACATGAACATAATTATGATGGATTTTCATTAAAATCGTCCAAAAAATCTAAAAATATAACAACTAAAAATCCAGCAATACATTTGGATCATATGTTAGACCACCCAACAAGAAAATTAGAAACTGAAAAAATTGCAAGAGAAGGATTAAAAAAAGTTCATAGTGAAATGGGTCACGGTGATAAATCTGCAGCTGAGAGGGGTAGACATATTGATGCCGTTAGAAAAAAAGAAAATGTCACAAAGCATTCTTCCGTTGAACAAAAGGCAAGCAAATTAGCTCAACCAGTACATAAAGATACTGCTGAAGAATTACATAATCATATACATCATTTATTACACCATACTGGAGATGAAGGACATAGAATGGTTGGCCAAATGTTAAAAAAACATTTAACACCAAATACCAAAATGCCTTGGTCTAAAGTTCATGTGATGGGTCACGAAGAACATAAAATTAAATCTACTGTTACACCCGGAAGTGAACATCCATTAAATAAAGTTTTTAATAATAAAAAATCAAAATATGCTGTATCTAGAAACGGTGCTACAGTAACACTACATAAAGTTGAAAAAAATGGTTCACATACAGCACTAGCTCACTATAGACCAAAAACAAATAGCAATGCTTTAAAATCCGATACATCAAATTATACCGTTACTCCGGCCGCTTCACATTAAAAAGACAAAATGAAATCATTTTTAGAATTAGTTCAAGAAGATGAATCGTCACAGAAACATCATGTGATGACTTTTGGTCGGATGAATCCTCCTACAACAGGACACCTTAAACTTATTCATAAGGTCAAAGAAGTTGCAGATAAAAACAATGCAGGTCATACTGTTGTGGTATCTCATTCACAAGATTCTAAAAAAAATCCATTGTCTGGTGAATCTAAAGTTAAACATTTAAAAAGATATGCACCAGGTACTAATTTAAAATCGTCCTCAAAAGAACATCCATCTATCTTTCATCATGCTGCCGAATTACACAAACAAGGTATAACCCACCTTCATGTGGTTGTTGGTTCTGACCGTGTTAAAGAGTTCAAAGATTCACTACACAAATATAATGGTGTAAAAGGTAAACACGGCCATTACGATTTTAAAAAAATTACTGTTCATTCTGCTGGCCACCGTGATCCGGACGCTGAAGGTTCCACCGGAATGTCAGGCACCAAAATGAGAGAGCACGCCAAAAATAAAAACTTTGGAGAATTTAGAAAAGGTGTTCCTGATCATGTGTCAGATAAACATGCAAAAGACCTCATGCACGATACACGCAAAGGTATGGGCCTACATGAAGCACATAATCATGGCCAATTTAAAGCCATTTTTGTGACTGGTGGTCCAGGTTCTGGTAAAGATATTGTAATCCGTGAAGCCATTGCAGAGTCCAAAATTGTAGAATTGAATTTTGTTCAAGCCAGAGATTACTTGAGTGATAAACAAAAACTATCAGAAAAAACAAGTGATTTCCGTAGAGAATCTATTCGTAGAAGGGGTCCATTAATTATTAACGGACCAGCTGATGATTTTGAAAAATTGTCATATATAAAAGAAGAATTGGAAGAATTGGGGTATGACACAATGATGATTTTTGTCAATACCACAAATGAAGTTAGTAAGGAGAGAAACTCAGCATTGTCTAGAATGATGGTGGAGTCTGTACGGTATGATAAATGGATGAAATGTCAAGAAAATACTAAATATTTCAGAGAATCATTTGTGGATTTTATCGGTTTCGATAATACCGGTGATATAGATACCAAGGAAGAGGACATTACGGAAGTATATCAATTTACTAAACAATTCTTGGATACTGGCAATATAAGTGATATCGCTAGTGATTGGAAAAATAGAAATATTTCATTATTTAAGGAAGAAAAAAATGTTAAAAGCACTAATCGATTTTATAAAATTAAAACCACACCAGAGCTCCGAACAAACGGACTCGACAGTATCCCAGCCGACAATCGAGCCAGCGACCCCAACGCAGACGACATCAAGTGGAACGCAAACAAACGAGGCGGCAGCTACAACTTCCGCACCTACACAGAAGCCCAAAAGCCAGTCCTCAAAATCTCGCCAGTCCCCAAAGAAACCAATTTCTCCAAGGACAAAGAAAAAGTAAGCAAAAAACGGTTTACCGACATACAGTCGGTAAGCCAAAGAATTAGAAATGTGACCGGAATAGGTCCAGAATACGATACACGCCAGCAGGGAACAGTATATCCCATGTCCGGTCTTGGCGATGTAACATATAGAGAACAAAAGCAATTTAATAAATTTAGAAAAGTATTAGAAGCAATAGATGATCCTGGTGCCAACGACATGGGTGTTGGTGGCACACTTGGTGGTGCTTCAAATAAAGAGCCTATGGTTACTCCATCGGATAACCAAACTCAAACAATAACAATTAAAAAGAAGAAAAACAACGGAGAAAAAAATGTTTACAAAAAATAATGTAAGCCAATCTTTGGTAGATGCTGTTAAAAACATTATTGGTGAAGCCAGTCCCATCAAAGAACCCACTTCTACAGGCATGAGAGTATATGGCCGTAGTTATGGCAATTCTGCAAAGGCCAAACAAGACCAAAGCAAATCTTCAGTTGATGACCTTAAAGGTCCTAAAACAAAAGAATTGTTACAGAAAGATAAAGAAGAACATGAAAAAACAAAAGGTAAGTATGACGAAGCTGCCAAGCCAGATTACTTAGACTTTGATAAAGATGGCGACAAAAAAGAGCCGATGAAGTCCGCATTAGCCACCAAAAAGAAAGTTGCTGAAGAATTAAAGGGTGACCAACATAAGATTGATGCCAATAAAAATAATAAAGTTGACGCTCATGATTTTGCTATTCTCCGTAGCAAAAAGAAAGTCAAAGAAGATATGTACTTTGCAAAGAAATTAATCGAAGGCATGAAGCGTTCTGATATTCCTGCTTATGTTCGCAAAGCTCGTGGTGATGCACCATTAACACCAGCTGAAGTAAAGTCTGGTTCAAAAGATTCTATTTCTGATCCAAAAAATCTAGCAAAAGCACGCAATGAAGAAGTTGAACAGATTGATGAGAAGAATGTGCCAACAAGTCCAGAAAAATGGGCTCGTGCCAAAGCGGCTGCCAAATCTAAGTTTGCTGTTTATCCTTCTGCATATGCCAATGGTTGGGCTTCTAAAAAATACAAAGCAATGGGTGGTGGTTGGAAATCTGTTAAAGAAGAATCTGAACAGGTGAATGAAATGGACACATATCCACATCCTGATAGTAAAGAAGGTAAATCTTTGACGAAGGCATTTAAATCTTCCGCTAAAAAAGATCCAACAGATTTAAATGCACCAGGAAAAAGTCCTACCGTCAAACAAACCACTAGCGCTTTACTTCCTATGTTGAATAAAAGTTTCAAAAAATCAATGAAGAAAGAAGAAGCTGAAGAATTGGATGAAGCTTCCGAACAAGCAAGAGATAATAAAATTAAGGCAAAAGTTTATGCAGCTAAATTGGGTTCTAAATTTAGGCGTGATAATAAAATCAGAAAATTAGGATTAGGTTCCAATGTAGATACAGCAATTGGTCGCAAACTGATGAGAGGCGATCCGCACGACAGCGTTAAGGCTTATGCTAGCGAAGAAGTTGAGTTGGACGAAAAGCAAATGACTGATGATGAAATGGCCAAACGTGAAAAAATTGTTAAGTCAATGAAAAAAGGTTTGGCTGGGTTCAAATCACGCTATGGTAAAGATGCTAAATCAGTAATGTATGCCACAGCAACAAAACAAGCAATGAAAGAAGGAACTGAAGATTCTTCTGCCATAACAACCGATACATTAATTGGTCGCATGCCTGGTGGTAAATCAAATGATTTTAAATCCTATAAAATAAGAGTTAGGCCTTTGGATAAAGAAGGCGAACATCAACCAAAAGATTCTACACCTATAGCAATACAACCAGATGACACACCAGCAAGAAAATCACATGAAACTGCTTCATCACTCAAGCTTAAAGAAGGAAAACGTCCAGAAACGGATGATGCACCTCCATTTGAACAACCATATACAAGAATTCCGAGTAATGTTAAAGACAAATCTGGTGCAGTTCATACACCAATGTCCAGAGCAAGAGATTTGGCCAAAGCAGCATTAAAAAAAGTTAGAACAGAAATGTTAGGTAAATTAGGCACATCTGAAAGTTAAAAATGATAGAAAATAAAACAATTAGTGAAGCCAGTGAAGAAAAGCTTCTAAGTGTATATTTAAATTCTAGAGGAATCAATCCTAGATTTGTAACAAAAGATACAAAAATTTCTCATGCAAAATCAGCTGAGTTTGCAAAATGGAAAACAGACCATCAGAATGACAGGCGATTTTATGAAGAAAAAATTAAAGAGAATGACACTTCTGAAAAAAAAGAAATGGTTCAGGCACAACTACATTTTATTAAATATGCCTGTGAAGAAATTTTAGATTACATTGATAAAGGTGGAGAAGTAGAGGAATGGTATCAAGTTAAAATTGCTAAATCATTTAGCGAATTCGAAAGTCTGCACTCTTTTATGGAAGGAGAGGCTCGCCGTTTAGGTTTAAAAGAAGAATCTGAACAACTTGATGAGTTGGCTCCAGAAACATTGGCATCTTATGTTCTGAAAACAACCAGTAAAGATCCAAAACGAGCTGAACCCCGTAAGAAAGCAATGAGTAAATTAGCCAAGATTATGGCTAAACGGTCATTTTCTGAAGAAAAGAAACCGACAGCACTAGAGAAGTTTCGTGCAGCTGCAGCTGAAAGAGAAAAGAAACACGATGAGATTCAGAAGAAACAATCTAAAGATGGTTCTGGTATGACTGCTGCAATTGACCGTTTAGAGAAACATCTAAACAAAGAAGAAGCTGAACAGATTGATGAAGTTTCCAGTTCAGAAGTTGAACACCATTTCAATAATTGGACAAACTCTGAACATGCTCCTTATAATAGTGATGCTGGAGATGATAATAAAGTCCACCAATCAGCTTTATCATATTTAAGAAGTACCAATGTACCAAAAGAAAAACATGAAAAATTGGCCATGCATATTGCTCATAAATTTCATGGAAGTGGTATTGATGAAGAAGTTGAACAGATTGATGAACTCAAAAAATCTACAGTATTTTCTTGGTTAAAACAACAACCGGTTGTACCTGAGAAAAAACCAGGTATGACCAGAAAAGACCACAACAAAAAAATTAAATCCCATAGCAAAAGTTGGAATAGAGCTTTAGACCGTTTAGCTGGCTACAAACCAACATCAGAAGAAACTGAAGATGTGTCGGAAGTTTTTTCCACAGGAGTTCAAGGTCATGTATCTCAAGCTGCTTTAGATTCAATCAAAAATAAAAGGAATGTTAAGGTAAATTTGGGCACTCCAAGTTATAATCCTAAACCAAAAACTCTGGCCAAGAACCCATCTAAAAAGGCTTCATTTATATCCAGACTACTTAATAAAGAAGATACTTATCAAGATTCATATGCTGCTACACAAACAACAGGTATGGAAATTGTTGATTTACCGGCTGATGAGAAATACAATAAAAGAAAAGAAATGTCTAAATCAGCTCGTATGATTAAGTCGTTATATAAAAAGAAAGGCATGAAAGAAGGTGTTGATGGTCAATCTGGTGGTGGTATCATGTATGATAAAGAAAAAACAGATAAACTTGAAACTCCCTATGGTAAAAAACCATCGATGGTAAGAGCTGATAAAAAGTTGACTATAAGTGATAAAGAACCACAAGCCGCAGCAGTTTTAACTGGAGGTAAAACTTTAACTGGTCAGGACAGAGATACCCTGGAAATTGATCCATTAATGAGAAAACCTGGTCCTCCTTTGGATCAAAACAAAAAAACATAAGAGATAAATAACTAACAACGGACATTTAAAGGAGAAAAAGATGTCATCGCACGGAAAAATTGATAACGCAAACAATGCACCATATTGGGCTGTTAATTCAACAATTGTTAACGCAACAAACGTAAAAGCTAATTATTCAGCCCCAACAGCAGCCAACGTAGCTTTGTTGTATGCAAACACAACAGCAAACGTTTACACCTCTCGTGAAACTATTGGATTGTTTGGTATTGATAATGCTGAAACAGCAAATAACCAACAAGCTGGTGTTGCACATGCTGGTTGGGTATTAAAAACTACTGGCCAAGGTGGTCGTGCTGGTCGTGTTCAATATGAAACATTGGTTACTTTAACCAACATGACTGGTGACGGTGATACAACAACAATCGCTAATACAGCTAACCCATAATATTATTTTTAAATAATCATTATTTGAATTTGAGAGAAATAAAAATAATAATATGTTTGACAATTTGACTGATGAAAACTTTTTAATATATGCCGTAAAACACTATAATTCTCCAATGTGTATGATGTCGGAGTTTGAAAGTGATATTAAAAGAATAAAATATTTAAAACGATTATTTCGTAGATATAAAATTACAAAATCTGTAAAAGAAAGGCTGATATTAAATCACATTATTTTATTGAATAATGTTTTTGAACCAGAAGCAACAGCGAGAATATTGTTTTATAAAATAGATCAAAGAGATTATGATGTATTAAAAACATTTTTGATGTATTTGAATATTTTACCGGATATGATTTATGGCATTAACGGAAAGAATATACGAACCGGAGATATTCCTTTAGATAACAATATCGCAGAGATACTACTAAAAATATGAAAACTTTTAAACAATACTTAGAAGAAAAATCTCCAGCATGGCAACGTTCTGCAGGTAAAGATCCAGAAGGCGGTCTAAATCGTAAAGGTATTGCTTCATATCGTAGAGAAAATCCAGGTTCTAAATTATCAATGGCTGTCACAACAAAGCCATCTAAACTAAAACCAGGTTCCAAAGCAGCTAATCGCAGAAAATCATTTTGTGCAAGAATGGGTGGAATGAAAAAACGATTAACATCAGCTAAAACAGCAAATGATCCGGATAGCCGTATCAACAAAGCTTTAAGAAAGTGGAACTGTTAATGAAAAGCTTTAAACAACACCTGGGTGAAGATTTACGTAAATGGTTTAAACAAAAATGGGTTCGAATGGACACCAAGGGTAATATTAAAGGTGATTGTGCAAGAGAACCAGGTGAAGGCAAACCAAAGTGTTTACCTCAAGCCAAAGCTCATGCAATTGGTAAAGAAGCTCGTGCTTCTGCAGCTCAAAGAAAACGTAGAGAAGATCCTAATCCAGAACGCCGTGGCGCACCAATCAATGTGAGAACTGAAGCTTGTTGGACAGGATATAAAGCTGTTGGATTAAAGAAAAAAGGTAATCGCATGGTACCAAATTGTGTACCTGAGGAATCTGTCAATGAAGATGGAATTGCTAATGTTGTGGGTGGTGGTGCAATCGCAGGCATCGGTGTGGGTAAAGATGGTGAACCTGGTGTCAATTTAAAAAAGAAAAAAACTCCAATCTTAATGTCGATTCGGAGAAAACAGCCTAAGGCTTAAAAATGTGGTTTTTGTCATTCATACCTGATTGGATTTTACATTGGGCAATACATGGTCTGGTCATTCTTGGACTTATATTAACATTTATAGGATCAATTGTTAGATTTATACCTGTAATTCAACCATACGCTTTGGTTGGCAGACAATTAGGTATAGTGTTATTGGTGATTGGTGTATTCTTTGAAGGAGGATATGCCACAGAAATGTCATATCGTGCCAGAATAGCCGAAATGCAAGCAAAGATTAAAGAAGCAGAAGTTAAATCTGCCAAAGCCAATGAGAAGTTGGCAGCTGAAGTTAGCAAGAATAAAGAGTTGATTAAAGAGAAGGTGAATAAGAATGCTAAAGATATTGAAGCAAAAAGGGAAGCTATTAACGCTGAGTGTAAGTTGTCTGATGATGCTTGGGTGCTCTACAACCGTGCCGTTGAGCCAAAAGTTTCCAGAAGCTCCTCAAGTGCTAATGGAGCCCGCTCCGGTTCTAAAGCCTCTAAATGAGAATAAAAAAACATTAGCCGATTTGTTACAAAATGCTAATGAGAATTATGGATTGTATTATGAACTACAAGATAGATATAATGCATGGCAATTATGGTATAAACAACAGAAACAAATATTTGAAAGTGTAAAATGAAAAAACTATTACTAGTATTACTTGCCGTGCCTATGATGGCAATGGCACAAAAAACTCCGCAAGGTGTAACCTATGATGCTCAGATTGTCCGTGTAAGTGATGGCGATACTGTGGTCATAGCGGCTCCCTTTTTACCGGCACCACTTAAGCCAGAACTTGCCGTGCGAATATTCGGCGTGGATACTCCCGAAAAAGGACTTCGTGGTCAATGTGAATCAGAAAAACAACGAGGTGAAGCCGCTTCTCAATTTACAAAAGCCGCCATTACCAAATCTACCAAGCGTCAAGTTGTGTTGTATGGCTGGGATAAATTTGGTGGCCGTGTCTTGGGTGATATCATTTTAGATGGTCAATCACTACGCACAGGTTTAATTAAAAATGGTTTTGCTCGTGAGTATTTTGGCGATGCAAAGCAATCATGGTGTAACTAATGAAAAAACTTCTAATCCTTTTGTGCATGATACCTAATCTTGTATTTGCTCAAGAGGTAATAAATGAATCTCGCACGGTCTCTTGTGTGAACAAAGAAAACATATACAAGCTTTTAGGTGAGTTTGATGAAGTTCCGTTTATTCGTGCATTGAATTCTCCTGTGCTAGGTGTTCCAATTTTTAACCCACTTGTAATTTTTGTAAATCAAAAAACAGGATCGTTTACGGTTGCGGAAAAAGTAGAAGAACAAAAGTATTGTATATTGGCGGTAGGTGTTAGTTTTGAACCCATGCCAGCAGAAGCACTAAAAGAATATAATAAATTTCGTGAGAAAGAAAATAAAAAGAAATTATGAAAAGAATACTTATAGTTCTATTTGCGTTTAGTTTGTCTGGTTGTGCCTTGTTTGATGCCTATTTTATGGCCAAATATGATACGACCGAATACGCTTTAGTGAATGAAATTAAAACAAAGGCACAGATAGCGGAAGAAAACTGTGGCAACCATCTGTTAGTTGTTACACAGGTAAATGAATTGTATATTAAATCGTTAGAGTTCAAAAACTTTACGATGCACATACCAAGAAACAAAGATGCAAATAATATGTCAACCAAGTTATTGACATTAACAAAAGACACAAGAGATTATTTTAACAAAGCAGAAAAGATTTCACCAATTTTCTGTAAAACAAAGTTACAGCAAGTAATTAATTCAGCAGATACCATTCAACATGTTTTAGGGAGCAAACCAAGATGACACCAGAATTATTAAATAGCTACATCATTGAGTATAATAAGGCTCTAGAACAAGGCCAAATCAGTAAAGAAGAATATGTAGAATTGTTAAAAGGTATTAATATTATGGAAGGTATTGCTGACGATGCTGAAGGATTGGCATTGAAAGAGCAATTAAATGTAATCATCAACGCTGCTATTAGTGCGGCTTCTTTAATGGCATAGGAGAAAAATATGTTAGATACACTATTTTGGATCGCAGTAGGAGCATTTGTAGGCTGGCATTTTCCAGAACCTTTTTGGGCTAAAGCAATCAAAGCTAAAGTTTTAGGGATGTTTAAAAAATAATGGATTTAACACTAGAACAACTCAAGCAATTACTGCCAAAGAATCCATACATTGGCCAATGGCACGGTGCATTGGCACAATTGTTGCCTGACTATGGCATTGATACACCACAACGTATTGCAGCCTTTATAGCACAATGCGCTCACGAATCTGGTAATTTTGTATTTCTCAAAGAGAATCTAAATTACAAAGCTGCAACACTACGCAAACTATTTGCTAAGTATTTTCCAACAGATGAACTGGCGAATGAGTATGCAAACAAACCAAATAAACAAGAAGCAATTGCAAATCGTATCTATGCTAATCGCATGGGTAATGGCGATGAGGCATCTGGTGATGGTTTTCGTTATTGTGGTCGTGGTTTAATTCAATTGACAGGTAAAGAAAACTATTCTTGGTTTGCTGCCTCAATTGAAATACCTGTTGAACAAGCATCTGAATATCTACAAACATTTGAAGGTGCAGCTCAATCTGCTTGCTGGTTTTGGGAAACAAACAATCTAAACCAATGGGCGGACAAAGGCGACATACTCACATTAACAAAGCGTATCAATGGTGGTACCATTGGACTTGAAGATAGAATTAAACATTATGAACACGCACTTCATGTATTAGGAGTTCATTAATGAATGATAAAAAGTTAATGAAATGGATATTGTTCATATTATTATTACCATTGACATTGGCTTATTTTAGTGGCGACCGTTTTCGTTATCCTTGCCAAGACCCATCGAATTGGGATAAAGATATATGCAAACTACCATATTGTGACGTAACAAGAACTTGTCCAGAACACATATTCAAAGGTCAAAATGACCCACGATTGGGACCAGGAGGTAATAAACCTCTTGCACAAAATACACCGACCGTACCAGTAACAGGAGCGAATTGCAAATGAATTTAAATATTTTTAATAAAGAAGAAAAACAACCTGATAGTTTCATGTATACCGAAGAGCAGTTAATGGCTCGCTTGAAGTTTTTTATTGGTATCTGTTTATCACTTACATTGTTTGGTATTGTGTTTGTGGTGTTATACTCACTAATTTTTGTTACACAACCACTCAATGCTATTTCACCAATTGATCAAAAGTTCTTTGAATTGATTATACCTATCGCCACATTTTTAACAGGTACATTGTCTGGCATTATGTTGGCTGGTGGTGATAAAGATGCACAAAAGAGAGCATTGGAGTTGGCCAATAGAACAACAACAGTATCGCCTGCACCAACAACACCATCTACACCAAGTTTTGGTGCAACAACACCTACTTTTGCATCGGCACCTGCACCATCTCCATTTGCACCAGCAGTTGTAACAGGATTTGGTGGCAAAGCTGCACCAGTTCAACCACCTCAGCCGGAGTTATAAAATGAATTGGTTGAACAGCATGCTATCCGATGGACAAAATAGTTCAGTCAGTAGCAAAAGAGTTATAACATTTTTGGCATTTCTAGTATGTGGCTTTGCACTTGTTGCTGACATATATGGATATAAAGTAACTCCATCACTATTTGATTCGATGATATATTTGGTAATTGCAGGATTAGGCTTTACCGCCTCAGAAAAATTTGCTAAAAAGGAAGAACAAAAATGAAAAAGTTTTTAATTGCACTCAATCTCGTGGTCTGGTCTTTTGTTGGTTATCAAGTTGCTTATGCAGCAGAAACAAAGAAAGCCTGTGTAATGCAAAAAGACCAAAAAACTGGTAAAGAAAAAGAAGTTTGCAAAGAAATTAAAGTGCATAAGAAGTTAGAAGGCACCGCAGTTCCAGAGAAAAAATAAATGGCAGAGTTTGACGATACCGATATCAAGGTCGACATTGGTGTTTTAAAAACACAAGTATTGACTTTATCTGCTCTTTGTAATAAAATGGATCAGGTCATAGAAAAACTGGTGGATCAACATGACCGCCACATTGCAAAGGTATATACGGATATGGATAATCGCAGGCTCGAAACGGAAGCCGATATTAAAGAGATTCATCAACGAATTGATACCGTTTTAGATAAAATGGAAACCTCCAATAAAGAAATTATGGAAGAATTCAAATCTCTCCGTAAAGATATGAATGACCATAACAAACAAGAGAAAGATGCTCTTGATGCTTTACTAAAATGGAAGTGGATGCTTGCCGGTGGTATTATTGCTATCTCGTGGTTGATATCTCACGTTAATCCTGATACAATAAGCAAGTTTATTAAATAATTGATTGGTTTTATATTATGAGTGTTTTTATTGACAGGAGCTTCCTGTTACAAGTATCGCCTAAATTACAAAGGTTTGCCAAGAAGAAGGATGACCTTTATAATTTCAGGTGTCCGCTTTGTGGCGACTCACAAAAGAATAAATTAAAATCTCGTGGTTATGTTTATCGCAAAAAAAATGATTACTTTTATATGTGTCATAATTGTGGTGTATCAACTACTTTTTATAATTTTTTAAAACAAGTGGACGACACGCTTCTCAAAGAGTATCAGTTGGAAAGATATAAAAATGGAGAAACCGGAAACAACAACTACCCCAAGCCGGATTTTGATGAGTATAAACAAGAGGCACCAAAGTTTAAGAAAGCCTTGGAACTTCCATCAATCGAATCGTTACCAGAAGCACATTTTGCTAAAAACTATGTTCAGCAAAGAAGGATTCCGGAGACCTTTTACTCGCAATTATACTTTGCGGAAGATTTTGCAGCCTTCATACAAAATCTTGGGATTGAAAAAGAGGGACTTCACAAAGATGACCCACGCCTCGTTATTCCGTTTTACGACAAAGAGAAAAATCTGGTTGCAATACAGGGGAGAGCGTTAGGCGAATCCAAGCTAAGATACATAACTTTAAAGCTACATGATGATAATAAAAAAGTATTTGGGCTTGACAAAATCAATGAAGAAGAATTAATATATGTACTTGAGGGGCCTATTGATTCAATGTTTTTAGAGAATGCAGTGGCAACAGCAGACTCTAATTTGGAATCGATTACCGATGTATTGGACAAGTCCAAGGTGGTTTTGGTGTTCGACAATGAGCCACGTAACAAAGAAATTGTTTCTAAGATGGAACACGCCATAGATAACCATTTTAATGTTGTTATATGGCCTGAAATGATTGAAGAAAAGGATATTAATGATATGGTGTTATCTGGTTTTTCGCCAGATGAAATCCAAGATATTATAAGTAAAAATACCTTTGTAAATCTTAGAGCAAAGATGGAATTCGTGAGTTGGAAAAAAACATAATGAATGTAAAATTAATATCATACACACAAGGAACAGATGGTAAAAACTTATTAGAGCAAGTAGCATATGCCGCTAGAGTTTCAAACCCATCAAATCAAGATAATAACGACACCGCTGAAAAGTTAGTCCGTTATTTGATTAAGCATCAACACTGGTCACCACTTGAAATGGTGAATGTTTGTTTAGAAATTGAAACTACAAGAGATATAGCAAGACAAATACTACGACATCGTTCCTTTTCATTCCAAGAGTTTTCTCAAAGATATGCAGTAGCAGATTTAGGCTTTGAATTTAAAGAAGCCAGATTACAAGACGAAAAAAATCGGCAGAATAGTATTGAAACAGATAACATTGGTTTGAAGTTGAATTGGGAAACACAACAAGATTATGTTATAGTAGCAGCAGAAAGAGCATATCGTTGGGCTATTGAACATGGTATTGCAAAAGAACAGGCCCGATCTGTATTGCCTGAAGGTATTACCGTTTCAAAGTTGTATATGAATGGAACTATGCGGTCTTGGGTTCACTATATACAACTACGAAGCGGAAAGGAAACACAAAAAGAACATCGTGAAATCGCTTTGGCTTGTGCTGATGCAATTGAACCGATTTTTCCCATGATTAAAGAATTTATAACACAATAATAAGGTAAGGCGAATACATGGAATACCTAGGCATCAGTATAGATTTAGAAAAAGATAAATTATTTGACGAACTTGGAATTAAAAGACTTAAAGAAAGTTACATGAAAGAAGATGAAGAATCACCACAACATAGATTCGCATTCGTATCAAAATCGTTTAGTTCCAATCCGGAACACGCACAGAGATTATACAACTACTCTAGCAAACATTGGTTGTCTTATTCTACTCCCATTCTTTCTTTTGGTCGTTCTAAGCGTGGGATGCCTATATCATGTTTCCTTAACTATATTGAAGATACTGCGGAGGGACTAGTTGATAATCTATCAGAAACTAATTGGCTTTCTATGCTCGGGGGTGGTGTTGGTATTGGCTTTGGTATTCGTTCAGCAGACGATAAATCTACTGGTGTCATGCCTCACCTCAAAATCTATGACGCCAGTTCTTTGGCATACAGGCAAGGTCGCACTCGCAGGGGCAGCTATGCTGCTTATCTCAATATCTCTCATCCAGATATTATCTCTTTCTTAGAGATGCGAAAGCCGACAGGCGATCCCAATGTTCGTTGTTTAAATTTACATCACGGTATTAATATCACCGATGACTTCATGCACATCATCGAAACGTGTATGTTGGATCCTGAAGCAAAAGATGATTGGGAATTAAAAGATCCACATTCAGGCGAAGTAAGAGAGGTTGTATCTGCAAAAGAACTTTGGCAGAAAATTCTAGAGCTTCGTATGATGACAGGTGAACCATACATTCACTATATCGATACAAGCAATCGTGAGATGCCACAGTTTCTCAAAGACAAAGGTTTAAGGATTCATCAATCAAATCTTTGCTCTGAAATTATTCTACCCACAAATGAAGAGCGAACAGCTGTATGTTGTTTATCTTCTTTAAACTTGGAGAACTACGATGAATGGAAGTCTGAACCATTATTTCTTAAGGACGTTGCCGAAATGCTTGATAACGTCCTCAATTACTTCATCGCTAATGCTCCTGATGCTATTGCTCGTGCAAAGTTTAGTGCCGAGCGAGAGCGTTCTATTGGCATCGGTGCTCTTGGGTTCCATGCTTATCTACAGCGCAATGGCATTGCTTTTGAAGGAGTAATGGCCAAAGTTGCAAACAATAAAATATTTAAACATATTAGAGAAGGATTAAATAATGCAAATCTCGAATTGGGTACAGAACGTGGCTCTCCTCCTGATTGTGTTGGCACCGGTCTACGGTTCTCTCATGTTATGGCTATTGCCCCAAACGCATCAAGCTCTATTATTATGGGCAACACCAGTCCTAGTATTGAGCCATATCGTGCTAATGCTTACAGACAAGACACCTTATCAGGAGCATATCTAAACAAGAATCGTTGGTTGAATGAATTGATTATTAAACTATCACAGGATAAACCAGAAGATTGGTATAATGATGTTTGGTCATCTATTATTGCTAATGATGGTTCTGTTCAACATTTAGAATGGATGTCTGACCATGATAAAGATGTATTTAAAACATCCATGGAAATTGACCAACGTTGGGTGATTGAATTGGCTTCTGATAGACAACAATATATTGACCAAGCACAGTCACTTAATTTGTTCTTTAGACCAGATGTTAATTTGAAGTATCTCCATGCTTGTCATTTTCTTGCATGGAAAAAAGGATTGAAAACTCTATACTATTGTCGTTCTGAGAAAATTGGTAAAGCAGACAAAGTTGCCAAAAAAATTGAAAGAGAAGTGATTAAAGAATTAGATATGAGCGCTATTGCTCAAGGCAACGAATGTTTGGCTTGCGAAGGCTAATTTTTAAAGGAAAACAATAATGATAAAAAAAATAGAATCAAATCTTTCGGAAGAGCGCAACTATTTCAAACCTTTTAATTATCCTTGGGCATATGAAGCTTGGTTGAAACATGAGCAATCTCATTGGTTGCACACCGAAGTTCCTATGTCAGAGGATGTAAAAGATTGGAAGAAAAAATTAACTAAAGAAGAAAAAACATTCCTAACACAAATCTTCCGTTTCTTTACACAAGGTGATATTGATGTGGCTGGTGGTTATGTTAAGAACTATCTGCCATACTTTCCACAACCAGAGATTCGCATGATGCTCACAGGATTCGCTGCCCGAGAATCATTACATATTGCCGCCTACTCACATCTTATCGAAACATTAGGTCTACCTGAAACCACTTACAATGAGTTCCTAGAGTATGAAGCAATGAGAGAGAAACATGACTATGTTATGGATATCTCCAGTAAGAATACCACTAGAGAGAATACCGCAACACATATTGCCGTGTTCTCAGCCTTTACCGAGGGTATGCAACTATTCAGTTCATTCATTATGTTATTGAATTTTGCTCGCCAAGGTAAAATGAAAGGTATGGGTCAGATTATCACATGGTCGATTGTTGATGAAACTCAACACGCAGAGTCTATGGTTAAATTGTTTAGAACATACATAGAAGAAAATCGTGAGATTTGGAATGATGATCTCAAAGGAAAAATATACACGATTGCAGAAAGAATGGTTCAACTAGAAGATAAGTTTATTGACCTTGCATTTGGTGTAAATGAAATGGAAGGTTTATCTTCAGAAGATGTTAAGAAGTATATTCGTTATATTGCAGACCGCCGCCTAATTTCTTTAGGACTCAAAGGTGTGTTTAAAGTGAAAAAGAATCCTCTACCGTGGGTGGAAGAAATGATTAACGCACCAACACATACTAATTTCTTTGAGAATCGTGCTACTGATTACGCAAAAGGAGCTTTATCAGGAAATTGGGGTGATGTGTGGGCTCATTAAGGAAATCAAATGACAAACAAATCATTATCAGGCGACTGCCTGAATTGTGAATCAACTTATAGTGTATCATATATGGAAGAAATGGTTTCACAAGAACTGCCAGAGTATTGCCCATTTTGCGGTGAACAAATCGAAGAATTATCCGAGGACTATATAGAGGATGATGACAATGATTTGGATACTAAGGAATGGGACTAAACTGGCAATATGATGGTAAAGATTTTACGGAAGATTTGATTGGTAATAATTACGGGTTCGTGTATCAGATAACTAATCTGACGAATGGTAAAAAATACATAGGTAAGAAATTCTTTTATTCTACCAAAACCAAACAAGTCAATGGGAGAAAGAAAAAAACGAAGGTTTTCTCAAACTGGCAAACTTACTATGGAAGTAGTGACAACCTACAGAAAGATGTGTTACAATTAGGACATGAAAAATTTGTACGTGAAATCCTACATTTATGTAAATCTAAAGGTGAATGTGGTTATCTCGAAGCAAAAGAACAGTTTGTTCGTGGTGTAATGGAATCGGAAGATTACTATAACACATGGATAATGGTAAGAGTTAGAAGATCACACATAAAGGAATATAATGCTAGACTTTCTCAGACCACTAAAGAATGATAAGTTTGATTTCTTAACATTCTTAGATGGTGATAAAGAAAATTCAATACAAATCCAAGGACAGGATTATGCCAATCCTGGAGAAAAGATTGATGGTAGCGCTATGGGTGATGCATATCATATTATACTATTTCGTAATGATGAATTAGAAGATAAGTATATTGACTTTGATCATTTCGATGCCATATTACCAGATCCATTAGAATACATTTCAGGACTCATACCATCAGGCTGGCTTGGTATAATTGCCAAAAAGACCACCACATCACAAAAAATTGTTGACAAAATAGTTGACAAAATACAAAAAGCATGATACAATAGAATCTTATTGGAAACTATTGAAAGTTTATTATGGTCTTAGTTGATTTGAATCAAGTGTTACTTGCTGGTCTAATGGCACAAATTGCTAATCAGAAAGGCAAATTGGAAGAAAGTTTAATACGCCATATGGTATTAAACATCATACGCACTCATGTGAAGAATTTTAAAAATGAGTATGGTGAGATTGTACTTTGTTGTGATAATCGTAAATATTGGCGTAAAGATTTTTTTCCATTTTATAAAGCTGGTAGAAAAAAGACCAGAGAAAAATCTGATTTAGATTGGCATCTTATTTTTGATATTCTTGCTAAGTTAAAACAGGAACTCAAAGAAAACTTTCCATATAAAGTAATTGATGTTGAGGGTGCTGAAGCTGATGATATCATTGGTACCTTGGTTCCAATCTATGCTCCAAGCCAAAAGATTTTGATTCTATCGAGTGACGGAGATTTCTTACAATTACAGATGTATGGTAATAATGTCAAACAATACAATCCATCACAAAAGAAATATATAAAATCACATAATCCACTTCTAGAGTTAAAGGAAAAGATTATTCGTGGAGATAAAGGTGATGGTATACCAAATGTGTTTTCACCATCAGATTGTTTTGTTCGTGACCTGAGGCAAAAACCTATCACACAAAAGGTTATTGAGAAATATATGACCGAAGATTATGGTGATTGGCAAGATGATGGGGCCAAGGTTGGGTTTTCAAGGAATCAAACCTTGATCGACCTTAGAAACATTCCAGGTGATATCAAAAGAAAAATTATAAATAATTATGAAGAAACAAAACCGGCTAAAGGTAAGTTACTGAATTATTTTATGGAACATAAACTTAAAAATTTAATGGATGTGATAGAGGAATTCTAATGAAAAACATATATGAGATATTTGATGAGTTTGAAATAGCTCCATCGAAAAAAGAAAAGTTGCTGGTAATTGAAAAGAATTTATCAAAAACTTTGCTACAGGTACTTGAGTTGGCTTTTCACCCCGATTACCAATGGTTAATAAATGAGATGCCAAACGAATATAAAATTCCTGATACTTTTCCTGGAATTTCTAGGTGTCAGTTATCCACAGAAATTAGAAAATTGTATTTGTTCAAAAAGGGTGATGCCACAGCAGAAAAATTATCTGATGAAAAGAGAAAACAGTTACTATTACAATTAATTGAATCTCTTGAACCTCGTGAAGCAGAAGTTGTTATTGGTATATTAAGTAAAGATTTAGGTGTTAAAGGTTTAAACTATAAGTTTGTTAAAGAGGCTTTTCCACAACTTTTACCGTAATGCATCCGCAAGATAGAATAGTCGTAGTATCAGGAAAATTCGATCCATTAAGCAATCACGAATTAAGTTTCTTACAGAAGTGTAGAAGAAAAGGTGATTGGTTAGCTGTCGGCGTACACTCTGATTGGTATCTTGCTTGGTGTGACGGTGGTTTTGTTCAGAATTATGAATCTCGTAGGAATATCATAAAAGGTTTAAAAATAGTTGATGAGGTGTTTTCATTCAATGATTCGGATGGCACGGTCTGCCAATTACTCAAAATAATAAAAGCTTGTTATCCTGATGCAAATATAACCTATATTTCGGAGGATGATATGTTCAATATGCCTGAAACTAAGATAAAAGGCATCAATTTTGAAACCATGAAATAGGAGAACCAAGTGACAAAGTTTGTAGGTAAGTTTCGTAAAAATAAAGATTATAACGATGACTACATTTACGCCAAAACAGTATTACACAATAAAAAACGTAGAGGCGAACATCCAGAAGTAAAAAAACAATTAAAAAATTGGCAAGTTGAAGAATTCGAAGAACTTGAAATTTCACATAGTAAGAATTCTTAAAAATACCACTATTTTTTGTTTTTTTCAGTATAAGTAAGTATGCTGCCGTTTCAAATAAAAGGTATTGGTATTAATGTTGTTCCGACACAACACATCTATTGACATTCCCCTATTCCTATAGTATAATGGTTCTTCTACACTGGAGAATTGTTATGATTATTTACGGATATATTCCAAAATCTAAAAAACGGAAAGTTTCAAAGGCGAAGCAAACTCAGAATCAAGAGTGGTTAGCTTCTATCAATTCTATATCTACCAATTTCAGTAAAAATAAATCCACGAAGATTTTCAACAGTTTTCCATCTTACAAGATTCCTGCAGGCCGTGAAACTCCCCACTTTGCGTCCGTAGATACTGGTTTTATCGCTTTGACAAAACCTGTTCCAAATTCGTACACCGGCAACAAAATGAAAGGTATTGCTACAATGCACAAATCAAATGCTGTACCGGTTTTTACGGATACTGAAGCAAAAGAAATTTCCAGCATGCGGAGATAGTCAAAAATGAGTCCAAAAGGTTGGAGTGATGAAGATTGGGACGATTATGAGGAATACTTGCAAAATTTGTCTGCCAATGAGCTTGAAATTGAGTTAAAATTGCTTCATTCGCTCGGAAAAGCGAAAAGAGAAGGCAAAAATATTGTTCCTAATGAAACTTTTTATAAAATGTGAGGTAAGTATGTTACAACAATGGGAAGAAACACAAATATATAGAGGAATTGACGAAATTATGCACAATTTGCGTCATATACCAGCTGATGATGTTGCTCATTTTCTGGTAAAGTTCAATCCTGCTCTTGCCGAAGAGCTTGCAACAGCAATCGAACAGCGAATTTTCGATAAAAACGAAGGAAAAAGATATGAATAGCAATCCTGAGCATATTTGGCTTGATGCAATTGCAGATGATGATGAAATTCCTGCGTGGAAACGCTTGGACATCGTAACTCGCAAGTGGGCAGTTCTAACAGGAATGGAAAAAGACTTAAATGACTACCAAAAACGCAAAGAATTTTACCAATAAAACATGTTTGACCAAAATCGTTGATGCAAACGATGGTACGGGTGATGGTATTCTAATTCTTCCTGAAGAAATCGTAAAATACAATCACTGGAAAGAAGGCCAAGCGATTGAAATGGAATATAGAGAAGGAAAACTCTACCTAAAAGCCTTATCGGATCAGAGCGTTGTATAAAAACAACAGCCTGAAAGTTACCGCTTGACGGTAGATGATTTTTATGAGATAATACTATTATTAACTCGGAGAATCTATGGAACTAATTCAATCTAAATCGTTACTTGCCAAACTAATGGCAAATGAGAATCTGACAATCGAACAGCGCAATACCAACACGGCCGCATTTGATGTGAAGAACCGTGTATTGACCGTTCCCGTTCTCGATAAAAACATCTCAGGTTATCTCTATGACCTTTTTCTAGGTCACGAAGTGGGCCATGCTCTATACACTCCCCTAGACGGCATGATGAAAGCACACGAAGAAAAGATACCAATGGGTATTATGAATGTGCTGGAAGATTCCCGTATTGAAAGAAAAATCAAAAACAAATATCCCGGCATTCGTTCCTCTTTTGTCCGTGGCTACCGTGAACTAATTGAAAAAGATTTCTTTGGCACAAACGGCACGGATCTCAATGATATGAATTTTATTGACCGGGTTAATCTCTATACAAAAGGCGGAGCTGCACAAGGTATTTGTTTTACTGATTTTGAAAAATCGTTAGTTCAACGTATAGAAAATACCGAATCATATGATGATGTCATCAAGCTTGCGTATGACGTTATGGATTATTTGAAAGAAGAATCCGAACAACGCAAATTGCAAAATCCTGAATTTGAAGAATCTGAATTCGAAGAAGATCCTGATGGTGAGTTTGAATCTGACGGTTACGAAGATTCTGATGATTATGATGATGACACCATGGAGAAATTTTCACAATCGAATTCTCAAGCCGATGAATCAATGGATGAAATTGAAGATGAATACAAAGATGAAAGAACTAGCCATGATGGTGGAGATTCTGGTCAAGAAGTTGATTCTTTGACCGACAAATCATATCGTCAAAACGAAAGTAAATTATTTGAATCGAGTAATAGACATTATTACTATGGTAACATTAATGATATCGATTTAAAACGTGCAGTTGTTTCATACAAACAGTTATGGACAGAATACAAAAATGATTTGGGTAAATACAACATTTCTGGTATCGACACACCTGCTTTTATGAAAATTCGTAATGACGCCAAAAAAGTTGTTAGTTATTTGGCCAAAGAATTTGAATTGCGTAAAAATGCTGACCAGCAAAAACGTGCATCGATTTCTAAAACTGGTGAATTAAACATGAACAAAGTTTATGCGTATAAATTTACCGAAGACATTTTTAAACGTATGACAGTTTTGCCTGAAGGTAAATCTCATGGCCTTATTATGTTCCTTGATTGGTCTGGATCTATGTCTGACCACATGGAGAACACGGTCAAGCAATTAATCAATCTAGTAATGTTCTGTAAGAAGGTAAATATTCCTTACGAAGTATATGCTTTTACATCCGAACATACTGACAAGTATAGTGTCGATTTCAAAGTGGGTGATTTAGACTTACATAATTTTAAATTGATGAACTTGTTATCAAGCAAAATGTCGGCTTCTGAATTCACTTACGCTTCTTCTGCTTTAGTACATTGTGTTAATCCACGGTCTTGCCGTCCAGATTGGTTTCATCTTGGTGGTACACCACTCTATGAATCCGTGATTGCTGCTATGAAGATTATACCTGAGTTTCAAAAGAACTACAAGTTGCAAATTGTCAATACAGTATTTCTAACCGATGGTGAAGGCAATCCAGTAAGAAATGTTTTGTTCTCACATACACACACCGATGGCAAAGAAAAACAACTATCTGGTTATAATAATCCTGATTTAGATTTAGGTGGCGGTTATGGTAAAGAAAAGGTCTTAGTGATTCGTGATCCAATTACTAAACACGAAGAAAAGGTTTATCAACCATATGGTCCGGAATTAATGGCCGCCTACATTAAATTGTTAAAAGCAAGAACACAATGTAACGTGATTGGATTCTATGTATTGTCTGCTCGTGAGTTTGGCCGTGTTGCACACACATTCTATCCTAGAGCTAGTGACCATATGAAATTAAAAGCCGAGTTCCGTAAAGAGAAATATAAAATTATTACCAATGCTGGCTTTGATGAATATTATTTACTCCGTTCAGAAGGCCTAGATACTGATGATGGTGTAGAATTTCATGTAAAAGAAAATGCTACTACTCGTGGTCTGGTGTCAGCATTCAGTAAATATGCTGGTAACAGGTTATCTAACCGTGTTGTACTAAATCGATTTATAGGAATGATTGCATAATGGAACTATCTAAATTTATGAATGGTGATAAGAAAGCCATTGTAGAAAGGTCTGAGTATAATTACACTATTGTTTATTATCTAAATGAAAAAATAATTAAAAAAGAAGTTACTGCCGATTATCAGAAAGCAGAAGATATGGCAGAAGATTATGTTTTGGCTGAAGAAAAGAAGGGGCCAAGCTTTTTAGTGGAGAAATGGAACGATGTCTAATATGATTGCTGAAGATGATTTTAATCCTAAGAAAATTGCCGATGAGATGATCAAACGATGCCTTAATGCCAGAGAATGGAACATTAAGTGTTATGTGCAAGAAGAATGGTTTATCAATGGTGTTGTACCATTCACAATCAGTATGAAAGATGGCATGTATACTTGTAAAGTAATTGCTCCGACCAGAGAGTCAGCAATTAAAAAAGTAGAAGAATATATGCCTGTGATTAAATTTGTGGAAGATGATGGAAAATAAAACAAAAGAAACATTAATTATATTACAAGAAGAATGTGCAGAAGTAATCCAAGCAACCTCTAAGATATTTCGATTCGGTTTTGAATCGTGTTATCCCACAGAAGATTCGGCAACAACCAAAGAATGCCTGACTATGGAGTTAGGTCAACTATTGTGTATGATTGGTTTATTGGTTGAACAAAAGGTAATCAATGAACATGATATGTTGGCTGCCATGGAAGCCAAAAAAATAAAACTAAAAAAATGGTCGAGTATTTTTAAAGATGCATCCTGACGAACTATTAAAGTTTCTAAAACATTTATTACCTTGGGCACCTCCTGGTAGTTATATACGAAATCAAATACAAAATATGATTAATCAGTTGAAGGCACAGAGGCAATAAACATATATAGAGGTATGCTAGAATACCTCAAACTTTGCCTCTTTATCGTTGCCTTTACAATGGTCTTTGCCTTTGTACAGCATGATGATTACCATAAAAAGTTTGACAAACCTATTGCTATCGAGTATAATTGTAGTATGTTAAATTATGAAACACCAAAAGACGTAGTTGATTTATGTAACGATACCAAGAGGAGATTTGTAATTGTTAAGACCTATTAAAAATAATGTAATTATTGAGTTGATTGAAAAAGAAAAGATTACCGGTTCTGGCATTCTTCTTTCGTCTGCTGATCCATTAGAAGCCAATAAAGGAAAAGTAGTATCACTAGGACCTGACGCAGAAATGGTCAAAGAAGGTGATACAGTATTGCCTAATTGGAATGCCGCACGTAAAACCAAGTACGATGGTATAGACTACTATATCATTTCTGAGGACGAAATCGTTTTAATCTTTGGAGAATAACATGACCACTTTTACGTCAGACGATAGAAAATCTGCATATGAACCAGGTTTAGGATGTGTAACACCATCTTCTACTAACGGCATGGAAGAACCTGATTTAGTTGCCGAAGCACCGTATCATCCTGGTTACGAAGATGCTGTCATACTAAAAAATGAATACCAAGACATACTCAGTACCGAAGATTGTATGTCGGGTAACCAACTTAACTTGAACCTATCTGATACCGAAGAACAGAACTCCTTACTACGTAAACGCATCCTTGAACTTGAAAAAGAACTAGAAGAATACCGTTCCCATAAAACCCGCCATATGAATACAGCACAAGGCATTATTGACTTTATAAAAACATGATTACACTTTTAGGCATCCTTGGTATACTTATCACCGCACTGGTCGCTGTACCAGCCACACTTATCGCTATGGCCACCCTCATAGAACATCCAATCAAAACGATTATCAAACTTTGGACCACACTCATCGAAACGTATATTGACTTTTGGAATAATCTCACCAAATAGCGAAACGTAACGGCGAAACGCAACATCATATCATGGCAAAACTCCTTCTAGTACCTCTCTTACTCCTCTGCGTTTCCGCCGCCTCCGGACAAAGCGCTTCCGAGATACCAATACAATCAAAAGATTCCAATAGTGTTCTCACCTGTCGGCCTCAGAAGCCGCTGAGCCATACTTGGATTTGTATCGACCAAAATGGTAAAGAACGAACCAATTTAATCATTAAAGACAAGGAAGCAAAATGAGGTTACTGCATCTCTTTCAATACTGGACACATACCGACCTCTGGTTCTCTAAGAATTTCTGGTATTACAAAGAATACACACCAAAAGGTTATCTATTATTAACCATCTGTGGTATCGCAATGGTTTTCGATAGACCGAATATTTCAATATGAATATTCGTAAATGGAAAGATGGAGAAACCGTTGCACACTTTCTGTATTATGATGAGAGTGGTCGAATCATTGGCGAAGTGGGCCTTGCTGGTCATCAGATTAAAACTAAACACACGACAACCATCTATCCAGACAACAAAGAAATATTCTCTTTAGGAATGTACATTAACTCCGAATCCGCCAAAGCTGCTGTAGAAAGGTGGTGGATGATACAAGAAAGGACATTGATAGAAGAATGATGAAAGAACTATTAAAAGAACACAGTATCAATCCTAATAAACAAACACTTCATATCTCCGGTGAACGCATGAGAGCCTTCTGTACCGATATTTCTGGTAAATGGGTACCAGTTGAAGATGTAATGAAACTCGTGGACCGTATTCATGAATTAGAGAAACAAATCTATGGATCCCGTTAGACAATACCAAGAACGCTTCTGGTCCTTGTGGACGGACCTGAAAAAAATTTTAGGATTAATGAATCCGAAAAATCGAAATCCTGACGGAAGCCCCAGAAAATAAAAAATTGGAAAAAAGAGTTTGACCTGGAAACACTTTTTTAGCTAACACTTCACACCACCCCTCCCCCCTATACACCATATAGTCAAAATCAGAGCTGCCCTCCGAGCCGTACCAGTACAGCGCTGTACAGCAGTCACGAAGCACTCCGAAGCAGTCCCCATACGGCTCCAGTACTGCAGCTCTCCAGTATCCCACCCAATCCCCACACGGCTCCAGAGCTGGCTCCACGACCCTCCGAGCCGTACCACCTCGAGGCGTTTTCGTGCGTCCTCGTGAACCCCGACCAATACTTGACCAAAACGCTACAGTATTATTCTCAATAAAATCAAGCGCTTACAGGAGTGGCAAATAGTTATTGACACTGGCGCCAATTCGTGTATAATAGATTCTATTGTAGTAATTCATTAACACTTATTAAACGAAAGAAAATTATGTTTTCATATATTGATACAATTCAAAACCTTACTGTCGCTGAAAAACGCAATTTAGTCAAATCTATTAAATTAATGATTAAAGAGCATATCGCTGCTAATCGTGACGCTAATTTCCAACGCAAACAAAATTCTGCTTTGCTTCGTGCTCAGAAAAAACAAGAACGCATTGCGAAATTAGAAGAAAAACTAGCAAAACTCCGCAACCCCACCGGCGCTGTTGCTACTAAGTTAAATCGCAAACCTAGTAAACCAGTAGTTACCACTTTCGCCTAATAGTGAATTTATAGTAGCGATTTGAGATAGTCGCTACTAGTAAATTTATTATAAAGAGATTATATGCTAGATAGAATTAAAGAATTACCCCTTGCTGATAAAAAAACACTATTAGCAATGTTACAATCAGATTTAAACCTGACTGTAACCACCGAATTTACTGTCCAAAAACCAGATTATTGGCAAACCGAAACACGCAAGTGCAATGAAATTGCCATAGTTAAACGCAATGCCGGACAAGTGATTTATACCGATTTGCAAATAGTCGACTAATTTACTCAAGTATTAATAGTGCTTGTGATATTTGCCGTTTTATGTTATAATAGATTTTTAAAGTGAAAGAGATAAAAAATATGATGAATGTTGCATTTGTAGTAAAAACTGATAATTATTATGTCGTGCAAAGTTACGCATCTCGTGATGAAAATCAATACGAAGTATATGATAGTAATGATAATCCGCTCGGATATTTTGTCGAATCATTTAACGAATTCAATGAATCGCAGTATGAGATTTATTCGTTAGAGTCGACCGAATTCGGAGATATATCGCATGAAGAATATAATAGAATTGATTATACCAATTCTTTTCAAAGTGCTATTGATAAATTAATTGAGAATAACGATTATGCTTGATAACGCTACTGATATTAAGATTGTTGCCATTCGCAATGATATCGCTGAGTTAAAAGACCAGTATTATATCGACCATCCAGAGTATGTTAAGATATTAAACACCGCTTATACTGCTCTTGATGATTTAGTTTACCTTAAAATTATGAAAGATCCACAATGATGAATAGTATAGTTACCAGTTTTATAGTATTTTTATTAAACCGCTTCGCCTTTGATTTTACCGAAGACCAGCGTGACCGTATTCAAGAAGTATTATCAGAGAACCAACCAATATAGAATTTCTCTTTCGGTGGCAATTAAGTAAGACCACCACTTTTTTCTGAGTTGCTTAGTATTACTCTAGGATACTCAGGAAATGGTAGGAAAGAGTAGGAAAATCGTGGAAACAAACTAAGAGCCGCAGGTTACATATATGCGGCGATGGTATAAACGACACTTTATCCCACTTTTTCACACTTTGTCGCTTTTATACAACAGGTTGCGGATTTCTCTTGACATCCACCACCGGTCTGGTATAATGGTTGTATTATTTGATTGGAAATTTATATTATGAAATTATTATCTACTGGCAATCCTAAGATTTTGAAAGGTTTGGCACAAGGTTACAATACTTACATATTGCATCTTGCGCCTGCTGACCTTTCTGGTTACAATACCTGTCCAAAGGCAACGGTCGGATGCAAATCTGCCTGTTTGAATACGGCAGGTCGTGGTGGTCTATTCAAGAAAGGTACGACCACCAATGTTATTCAAGAAGCACGGATGCGTAAAACGGCATTTTTCTTTGAAGAGCGGAAGTATTTCATGGAGTGGTTAGTTGCTGATATTGAATTGGCGATTAAGCAATCTGCTAAGAAAGGTTTAATTCCCGTATTTCGCTTGAATGGCACCTCTGATTTATCATGGGAAAAGTATGAGGTTGTGCGTGGTGGTGAAGTTTTCACTAACATCTTTGCAGCTTTTCCCAATGTGCAATTCTATGATTATACCAAGGTGATTGGTCGTAAAGTAGCAGGCATCAAAAATTATCATCTTACATTTTCGATGGCAGATGGTAATTATATGGATTGTAAGCGTGCGGTTGCTGAAGGATTGAATGTTGCTGTGGTATTCGGTATCAAGAAAGGTACCGCAATGCCTAAGAAATTCTTCAACCATAATCTATCCGTATTCAATGGTGATGATAGCGATTTACGCTTTCTTGATCCAAAAGGTTGTGTGGTTGGTCTATATGCCAAAGGCAAGGCAAAGAAGGATACCAGCGGTTTTGTAAAATATCCTGTTGGGAATTATTCGTTTACTATGAAATTGGAGGCAGCATGAGCGGTTATAAGAAATTTCTGGATGAAGTCCAGTTATTATTGGAGTGTGGTTACAATGCCGACCAAATCTCTCAAGCATTAGGTTGCTCGTTGGAAATGGCAGAGCAGGCAGTAGAATATTGGACGGATTTTGCTGAATAATATGGATTGGCAGGATCGGCAGATATTGATTCGGTTCAGTATCGGTGTATTGTTATTATTAGTAGGAGTTTGTTTATGACAAATGTGTATATTGTGAAATCTGGCCAGTTGGTCGATTTTAGTGGTTGGGAATGGTTGAATCTCCGAGCTTTTTCGAATTATGATAAGGCGGTGGCGTTTATGAAAATGGTGCAGGACCAGATACCAACAAAGAACCTTGGTGAAACCGAGGATGTGGAAATTGAAACTTTAACCTTGGAGTAAGTATGAAAGCAATAAATGAAAAAGAATTGATTTATTCGGCGATTGAGGAATTTTACTTCAAAGGTCGCACCAGTGAGCATATTGCAAAAGTATTGCATCTGCCATTGGAATATGTTGAACAGGAAATATATTTTGTTCGTGCTGGTAACAAAAATATATCTCCGCCTTCCATGTATGGAGTGTAATATGTCAGGTTCTTTTGGTGGTAAAATATTAGTGAGCACTAGGAAAATGATTGAAGGCACTCACCGCATGGAGGCCTATCAGGACACTTGGCAAGATTCGGTGGATATTGAATATGATGGTGAATTGACACCAGCGGTGACCTTGGCAATTTGTGAAGCGTGGAAAAACGCTGGCAAACTTGGTACCAATCAGAGTGGTTATGGTGCCTTACGGTGGTCAAATGCCGATACGATACTTGGTGTGGATATTGTCAAACGGCAATTAATTCTTAGTTGTTCGGTAAATATTTGTGATTAAGTTTTGAATAGTTGACCGAATTGGTCGACTATTATACAGGGTATTGACATTTATACCAGTTTCCTGTATAATGGTCTTTTAAGTGGAGAAAATGTATGACTTTTTATGTGTGTGATGGTTTACTTTTTGATTCATATGCAACAGCGGTAGCATATGCCAATGAGCAATTTCGTAAGTTTGATATTGCTTTGAATATTGAGCGAGTAATCAAGGTATGATGGTCGCAATCACTATTGGTATTTTGTTGTATATGGTCGTTTCAGCGTTATTAATTTATTTTGTTATTGAGGAGTTTTGAGTATGCCAAATTGGTGTAATAATAATATTGAGTTGTCCCATCCTGATAAAGCGATGGTCGAGCGTGCCGCCAAAGCATTTGCTGATGGTACATTGTTGAATGAGTTTATTCCATTACCAAAAGAATTGGAAGACACCACGGCGCCTGCTCGTGAGTCCGATGAAGCATTGGTCGCCAAATACGGTTATTCTGACTGGTACTCGTGGTGTGTGAATAATTGGGGTACCAAGTGGGATATCAGCCCTTATGAGTGTGAAGCCGAAGGCAATACACTAAATGGCACTTTTGATTCGCCATGGGGTCCTCCAATACAGGCCTATGAGCAGTTGGAACAATTAGGTTTTGAGGTTCGTGCATATTACTATGAACCTGGTATGGGTTTTGCTGGTGTGTATGAAGGCGTGGATGAATGCTACGATTATTCTGGCATGAGTGCTGATGAAGCGGAAGAATATCTTCCTGAAGCTTTGAATGAAATGTTTTGTATCACCGAATCCATGCGTGAATGGGAAGAAGAAAACGAGGAAAATGATGAGTAAATGGGAATTTACAATCAAAGAATTAAAGGCATTACAACAGGAACGGCCAGATACACCGGCAATCGTTGAAGCATATGTTGAATGGGTTTTATTAAAAGGTTATTCTATCAAGAAAACCAAATAGTGTTGTATATTTACAACAGGGGCTTGAAAACCCCTGTGGTAAGTGTATAATGGTAGTATAAATTGAATGAAAGGTACATTATGTTGAAATTTGAAGGTATTGCAAAAGTTGGTGATGTGATTCGTGCATATGATTTTGCACCATGTGCTGGTCGTGATGATGCATTTATTGAAGGTGTGGTAGAGCAGGTTAATTGTAATGAACCTGGTTTTAATTGCTATAAGGTTACGGTGACTGCTGACAAATTTGTTAAGTTTGAAACCAAACCTAATAAAAAGAATCGTGTTGGTAAAATTATGTTTGTGCCACACCAGACCAGTTTTATGGAATTTGATTTTCGTGTGATTAATTTGAGTAGAGGTTAATATGGATTTATACGAAGGCATTGATGCGTATGTTAAACATTTGGCAGATGATTATACCAATACAGCGGCTTACAATAGTAAAAAGTTTTATGCTGCTGTTGGTCGTAAGTATGTGCATATCATCATGGAAGATAATCAACGCAGTTCACATTCGTGGGTGATGTTGGCAGATGATAAGAAGTTTAAGCAAGGTGACATTCTCAAATCAGCATCATGGAATGCACCAGCAAGAAACTTTGCTCGTGGTAATGTATTGTGTGGTGGTTTTAAACATATTAGATGGTGTGGAGCGTAATTATGCAATTAAGTTTTCAACAGAAAGAAGATATTATGCAATCTATATTTGCTAATCATCATTCGCCAATTGGTTTTCGGTCAGTTTACAAAGGCGTACCGATTGACAATTACGAGCAACTCAAACAGTTTATTGATTTCACCAAATATTTTGTAATGTTCCGTGGTCCTCGTAGGCGTGGTGCCAGTTCCACTCGTAAGCGTGATGCAAAAGCGTTTGATGTGTATCAGCGTGATGCTCGTGCAGTTCATGAGATTCGTATTGAGCTTGAGGCATTTCAGCGTGGTGTGAAGTGGGCTAATAATCGTAGTCATTAGTATGAAGTCTTAATGGAGGAATATCCTTGGCGGACTATAAACGGCCTAAACAGCAGCAGTCTTTTTTGTTGGCTATAGACTATAAAGAAAAACCAACACTTATTCTTATTTGATTGGAGTTTATATTATGGGTACCAGAAGTTTAACATTCGTTTATAACGAATCCAAAAGCGGTGAGGCCGCTGAGCGTATTATCAATATGTACCGCCAATACGATGGTTATCCATCTGGCCATGGTGCTGAATTGGCAGAGTTTCTATCAAGCGGTACAATGACCAATGGCCTACGCCTTGGTGCCAATGAGAGATTTTTCAATGGCATGGGTTGTTTGGCTGCACAGATGGTAGCAAACTTCAAAGATGGTGCAGGTCAATTCTATTTGCATCCTGTTGTTCAACAATCATGTGGCCAAGATTATGAGTATCACATTTTGAATGTTGATGGTCAATTCAAAATTGAAGTGTATTATTGTGGTTGCAATATGTTTGGCATGAGTAGTGATTATGAGAGTGAAGTTATTTTCTCTGGTTCATTACCTGAGTTTGTGGAATTCTGTAAAGAAAAGGAAACAGCATGAGTAAGGCAAAAAAAGCAATTCAAGATTTATTTCCTGGCATTATGGTGCTTGATAAAGAACCAGTTAAAGTTCAAAATCCATTTAGTGGTGAAAGTACCATTCTAACGCCTGATGAGGTTGCGGTTTATGATTACCTTAAAGGTTGTGAATTGATTGGTGATTATAAAGGTTTGCGTAAAGCCCTTGATTGGTTTCGTACCAACAATGGTAATGCTTACATGATTTTATTGGATTAATTATGAGTAAAACGATTGATAGATTGATTAATGAATTAGTTGCCGATTCTATGAAAGATATTAAAAAAATGAAAAAAACAGAATTGGTAATGGTAACAAAAGAATTGCTTACAGATAATTTGCGTGAGCTGACTGATGATACGATTGTTAAGATTTATGAAGAGCGGTATAATACCAATATTGTAGGAGTTTGATATGAGTTACGATTCTGATGTTGAAAATGTTTACATGGTTGAGTTTGAATCCGGCCGAATCATTCATTTAAGCTTTTATGAAGTTCAAGATGTAAAAGAATATTGTGCTGATGAATATTCAAACGAAATCATCAAAACAATTTACCAAGAAGTTTATGTTGGTGGAGATGAAGATGAATAAAAACAATTATCAAATCGATTGGAATAAATTGGCCAAGTATAATATTGTGGTCAATACACGACCAAAAGATCCGTTGCAAGATGTGATGAAGAATGATGAGTTGGTTTCGTGGATGCAGGAATATCCTGATGCTATGGATGCCATTAATAAAATAAAGGCAAAGAAATGAATTATTACCTTGTAGAATTTATGGACGATTCGGTTCATACTCAGTATGAAGGAGTTTCTGCTATCTCAGCACAAGAGGCGGTGTATAGTATTAAACTCGGTTGGCCTGATGCCAAGATTTTAAATGTTTGGCAAGAAACTGGTGAAAACGACCAGTGGCGTGATGAAGATTTGGATGGTAGGTGTTAATGAGTATTAGTGCATATAAAGAAGTTACCGAATGGAATGAACCAGAGTTCGTGGTGCCTAATCATATCTATTTGTTTGATGGTAAATCCAATATTTTGGCCTATGCTCGTGAGAGTGATGGTGAGATTAAGGTATTCAACAAACCAATACCAATGGACACTCGTAGGCGTAAGTTTATCAAGGTCAAACACAAAGAATTGGACGCTATTGGCGCAACGGTGGTGATTCAACAGCCAGAGGCTTTGAATGTGCCTCATTGGCAGGTTGTAAGTGATTCAGGCAAGACCTATACCATCACTCTAGAATCTGGTAAATATCAATGTAATTGTATAGGGTATGCCTATCGTGGTAAATGTAAACATAGTGAGCAGATAAGAAATGAAAATAGTAATTAATTGTGATTATGGTGGTTTTTCTTTGTCTGATTTGGCAATCGAAACATATGCTGACCGCAAAGGCATCAAATTGAAAAAAGAAAAAACCACATTTGGTATAACATTATATACAAATGTTGATACCAATGAAGATTTTGAAAGCAGGGACATTGAACGAAATGATTCTGTGTTGATTAAAGTTGTTGAAGATTTAGGTAGTAAATCATTTGGTTTTGCTGCCAATCTAAAAATTGTGGAAATACCCGATGATGTGAATTGGGAAGTGGTACAATACGATGGTTTGGAACATATTGCAGAAAAACATAGAACATGGTACTAAAAGTGTTGTATGGACACAACAGTAGGTTGACTTCTGGTGTGGAATCTGTATAATGGTAGTTTGAATTGGGTAAGCGGTAAAGTTGGAGAGTTACAGCGGACTGTAAATCCGTTGCCTAAGGCTGAGTTGGTTCGAATCCATCCTTACCCACCATGCACGGTTCGTCTATCGGTTAGGACATTGCCCTTTCACGGCAGTAAGAGGAGTTCGATTCTCCTACCGTGTACCAAAAGTATTAAATAGTATATTATGAAAAAGAAAACTAGAGCACATTTCGTATTATTTTGTAGTAATACACCATTCAAACCAAAAAGAGTGGTGTCAAAGGTCGCCTTCAAGAGGCGTGTTAAACATAAATTGAAAGATTTACATTATGAATAAAAATGCAAAGCATTTCGTTGTAGCGTGTGAAGAACGATTTGGTTCTGAATCAATTATCACAAGAGATGGCATTACACAAGTTTGCAACGAATCAGGTGCACCATATCCATATTGGTTGGTGACCAAATCACAATATCGTTATGACCGTGGTCAATACAAGGTACCACCAAGTGGCGAGAAACCAAAAGCGAAAATGAAAGAACAAGAACCTGAATTAGAAGTTGCTTATGCACAACCTGCACAAGTGTTAGAGTTCCGCCAACCAAAATTGTTGGATGATTCCGAACCATCGGTGCCACAAAAATGGCCTGATTATGTACCGTTTGGTTTTTTTAAAGATATGAGAAACATTATCAGTAGTAAATCATTCTATCCAATCTTTGTTACTGGTTTATCTGGTAATGGCAAGACCTTGATGGTCGAGCAAGTGTGTGCTGAATTAGGTCGTGAGTGTATTCGTGTGAATATCTCCGTTGAAACCGATGAAACCGATTTGCTTGGTGGTCCCACATTGGTCAATGGTAATGTGGTCAATCGTGATGGTCCTGTTCTTATCGCTATGAAGCGTGGCGCAGTATTGTTGATTGATGAGGTCGACCGTGGTTCTAATAAATTGATGTGTTTGCAAGGCATTATGGAAGGCAAACCACATTACAATAAGAAATCAGGTGAAATGGTGTATCCAAAATCTGGTTTCACAATCGTTGCAACTGCCAATACCAAAGGTCGTGGTAGTGATGAAGGCAAGTATCTATCACAAATTCTTGATGATGCTTTCTTAGAACGATTTCCAATTACGGTAGAACAGGAATATCCTGATGCCAAAACAGAAAAGAAAATTCTGTCACCATTAATTGCTGATGCAGAATTCGTAGAGCATTTATGCCAATGGGCTGATGTGGTTCGTAAATCGTATGATGAAGGCGCAACTGATGAAATTATCAGCACTCGCCGTTTGGTACATATTGCCAAAGCATTTACGATTTTCAAGGATCGTATGAAGGCCATCACCTTGTGTGTGAATCGTTTTGATGAAGAAACGAAAATGGCATTCTTAGATTTGTATAGCAAGGTGGATAGTTCGGTAGAATCACCTGCCAATACAAGTACCATTTCTACCACATCTGAGGTTGCCAACCAATCTCAAGTGTAGTATAATGGTGGTGTAGCAAGTGAGAAGTTTTTATATTATTAATTTATTAGGAGTATTACAATGGCATTAACAGTTCGCAAAGGTAAGGTAAACCGTCATGAGAAAATTACCCAAGTAATGTTGTCAGGCAAACCTGTGAGTCCTGCTGAAATCGAAACAGTATTCAAAGGCACAGACCAAGAATCAGTATTGTATCGCCTCTCAACCAACATCTATAACATTCGTAAAGATGGTGGTATTGTGAAAGTAATTAAAGATGGCCGTAAAGTAAAGGCATATCAATTGGTTAACTTTGACCAGTTCGATTCTAATGGTCGATTCAAAGGCAACCAACAGTTACAAACTAAAGCAACACCTGTAAAACCAGTTGTTGTGCAGCAATCTGTTACAGCTTAATCTCTCCGCTATCATATAGTCGTTTAGACTCGTTGTGAAACGCTCGAGCTATATGATGGCACCTTTTTATATTATGGAAATCTATGACAATCGATAAAGAAGAAATGTTTGAGTATTTGAATACACTACGTGAAACTGGTGTAACCAATATGTTTGGTGCCTCACCATATTTGCAACAGGCATTTGGCATTGAACACAGAGAAGCAAAAATCATATTATTGGAATGGATGAAAAGTTATGAGTGACCATCATATGGCTGGTGACCAAAAAGCACCTAGTGACCGATTTGATTTTGAACAACAAATTATCAAATGTTGGGGAATAGTTGATGACCTTAAAGAGCTCGATGAAGGTTTATTTGAGGGCTGGGTAGAACATGATAATGAATACACAGTTTCAAATCATGTGCAGAGCCTTGCTCATGTTTATGATGTTAAATTTCAGAAATTGTGGAGTTTGTTTGAAGATGTAATGATGGCAGAAGTTCGTAAGAATAAAATGCTTGAAGAAGAATGTGCCGCATTACGTGAACAATTAATGAAAAAAGAAAAAGGTAAAAAGTGAAATATATTGCAAAACCAAATTTGATGAATAATGTAGGTCTCAAAGAGTTCAATAATCCAATTGATGCTTTGACCTACCTAAACGAGATCCTAAGTGCCAAAACAGGCGACCATCGGGACTATGTGTTCATACCACCATCAACCTCCAAGCGCAACCTAAAGAAGTCCATTGAAGAATATATTGGTATTGGTAAGTTGGAATTGAGGCCTGAGTAGTGTTGTATCCACACAACAGATGGTTGTATTATTCCATGGTTGTGATATAATGGTTTTTAAAGTGAGAAAGGAATTTATATGATTAATTTTGTTATTGGTTGTGTTTTAGGATTTTTTGTTGGTACAGTAGGTTTTACTGGTATTGCACAAGCCTTAGATGGTGGTATCGATAAGGTCAAATCAATTAATGTGAGTGTTGAAAAATGATTCTTTATACAGTAAGAATGAATGGCAAACCCATTAAAAATTTTTATGATAAATCGGAAGCAAATTTGTTTATGCAATGGTTGTTGAATCGTTCTAAAGAAGAATCGCTTAGTGAATCATTGATTGAATCGGCTTTATCTAAATCTGATATGATTCAAGCAAAAGAAGTTATTAAACACATTATGGAGTTAAAAAGTGAAAAAAAGCATAGCAGTTAGTAGTTTGATATTGTTATTGATTGGTTGCAGTTCAACACCAAAACTCTCTGGTTACGAAGGACCTAAAGCATTGGCAAATACTGATGTCATCAAATACAATAAAGATTGTGTTGGCGCTGGTATGAGGCCAAATGTTGAGTATGTTGTAAAGAAAACTGATTCTGGTAAAGTATTAGTACCAATCAATGTACATTGTGAACCATATCCTGAGAAAAAGTAATCATGGAATTATTTGATAATTTAGCTGAAGTAGGTTTAACGACCGGTGTATTACAGATTATAATTGTTGCTGCTATTGCCATCTTTTTGGTTGGCATGTACTGGCGATTTATTGTTACTGGTATTGGCATAGTATTTTGTGTTGTCGTGTTCGCCATGCCATCGAAGAATGATAATAAATCTGTTGAAGTGGCTGCAGTAAAAACACCAGTTATCAATGAAGAACCAAAGTGGGAAGAAGTTAAACCACAACCACCTGTGGTTGCGGCCAAACCTGAAACAAAACCCAAAACTGACCAACAGTTGTTTATGGAAGATTGCAATGTGTATGGTGGTTTAACACAATCACAATGTGCGGCACTCTGGCGTGACCGTGAAAACAATGCCGAACCAGTCAAATGGCGTAATCAATGGAAAAATGGCCAAATGATAAAGGTGAAACATGGCCCAATTTAATGATGATAAGTTAGAGCAACTATCACTAGATATTGATACTGAATTATTAAAGTGGTTGACTACATTTGAAATTCATCCACTCAATTTGATTGCCGTGATTTTGGCTCGTTTAACATGGATAGCCAAACAAAGCAATATTGAAGAAGATTACATAAAGCTTTTGGAGTCACCAAAAGATGTTATACACAAAACAGAACGAGAAAACAAACTGGTACATTAATGAAAATATCGTTAGCATCTGATATTCATTTAGAATTTGGCGACATTCTTTTAAAGAATGAGGAGAATGCTGACGTTTTAATTTTGAGTGGTGATATCTGTACCGCCAGTCAATTCAAGAATAAACCAAAAGAAAGAATGATGGTTAAAGATTTCTTTAAGCGTTGTTCGTTTCAATTTCCTCATGTGGTTTACATTATGGGTAATCACGAGCATTATAATTTTGATATTATTGATACCTATGATAGATTAAAAGCTGAGTTGGCTGATTTACCAAATATTCATTTACTTGAGAAAGAAACATGGGAACATGATGGTGTGACCTTTGTTGCTGGTACGTTATGGACTGATATGAACAAAGGTGATCCATTGACCTTATGGCATTGCAGTAAAGGTATGAGTGATTTTCAAGTAATTAAAAATAGTAATCGTATGGTTCAACATAAAAGAAATGTTTACCATGAGAGTGAGCGTAACGAAGATGGCACACTAGTTGTTAAAACTGTGGATCATTATCAGTCACCTTCAAAGTGGTCACCAGAAGATTCTGTGGAAGACCACAAGAAAATGTTAGACTACATAAAGATTGCTACTGAGAATAAAACAAAACAGTATGTTGTGGTAACACACCATGCACCATCACCAATTAGTATTGCTGAGTGTTATAAGCATGATACACTAATGAACGGTGCGTTTGCTTCTGATTTATCTGATTTTATTTTAGATAGACCACAGATTAAATTGTGGACTCATGGTCATATGCATAATGTATCTGATTATATGATTGGTGATACAAGAGTAGTTTGTAATCCTCGTGGTTATATTGGCCATGAACAAAGAGCAAAAGAATTTAAATTGAGATATTTGGAGATTTAAATGGGAATGTTTGACTACATACACTATCAAGGACAGGAGTATCAGACGAAAGATACTCCTTGCCAAATGTTGGACAAATATAAGATTGATTATAACGGAGATTCTGGTCATTTATTCTTGTGGCATGAAGATTATGATGCTGAATGGGTAGATGGCGAAGGATTTCTTGGTGGCCACCTCAGGCAGTTTAATGAACGCTGGGTGTGTTGCCATGATTTTGATGGTTTAATCCGATTTTATCGTGCTGCACTAGAAGATAAACATGAATCGTGGAAACAAGATGCATGGATAGAATATAAAGCTCTATTCATGGATGGTAAAATGATTAAGATTGAGAAAAAAGAAAATGAGTGATTATACGCCTGATAGATGGCTTGTTGTGAAGATTACAACAGATAAAGAACCATTGTATAAAGTATTTGCCTGCTGGTATGGAGGGTATCTTGGTTCTGATTCGTGGCAATTCAATAGCGGTATTGTTAAAGTTGAATTGGTAGATGACTATTATGAATTTCATGGTACCTCTGGATCGGTATATCGTTGTCATAAGAATTGCTATGGCACCAACGGCTATGGCGGCAGCGTATTAGCCAATTTCATTGATAAGGCCGAATACGAAATTGAAATAATGCCTGAGAATACAAATTGGAAGGAATTAAATTATGCCTGTGAGGTATAGTACCAACTGGATGGGACCAATCAATAAGCAATGGTATGAAGAACGAGGCCTTGAGCTTTGGACTTATGCTGCTGGCCGTATTGATTGTCGTGGTGAAGATTTAGGACAATTTGGTGATGAGATTGGTTTATCACCAATGCTTGCTGAAGATTGGGGTAGATTTAGTAAATGGTTAGATACCTTTGAAACCGATTTCATGTGGAATTTAAAAGATTTGGTTGAATTGTATGAAAGAAATAATCCCAAAATAACTTGGGCTGAAGGATATGATGATTGATTCAAAAAGAATATTGGTGACCGGCAGTTCTGGTTATATCGGCCAGCACCTTGTAAAGCTCCTCAAAAAGGAAGGATACGAGGTGTTTGGTACTGATATCAAACCATGTTTGAATGATTATCTGTTACCCAAACATTTTCTTTCATATGATATTACGAATGGTTATCAATTATGTTATTCTGATGAGTTTGACACCGTGGTTCATTTGGCTGCATTGGTCAAAGTAAATGAATCAGTAACAAAACCATATGAGTATTATGATACCAATATTAATGGTACACATAATGTATTAACGAATTTGAATTACAAAAATTTTGTGTTTGCATCGACAGGCACAGCCGCTAATCCCATCAACCCATATGCTTTGAGTAAGAGATGTGCTGAAGATATAGTAGGAAGATATTGCATTGAAAATACAAAAACTTTCACTTCATTCAGATTTTATAATGTGATTGGGTCTGATGGGATTTCACCCACTAATATGGATGGGTTGATGTATAACTTAATGAAAGCAAGAGAAACAGGAGTATTTAATTTATATGGTGGTGATTACAATACACCAGATGGCACACCTGTTAGAGATTATGTTCATGTGAATGAAATATGCCATTCTATTCAAAAGGCAATTAAAACACCTGCCAATTCATTAGAAAATTTAGGCCATGGTAAAGGTCATACTGTTAAGGAAATGGTAGACACCTTTAAACTGGTAAACAATTGCGATTTTCAAGTAAACTATTGCCAAAGACGAGAAGGTGATTTAGAATATAGTGTATTGAATAATCCTTCTACATATATGGAATCCGTTTATACATTATCACAATTATTGAAAGTATAGTATGCCATACGAATATGATTATGAACGATTTGAAGAATTGTTAATGCACCATCTAAAAGCCATGTACCACGATTCTGATGAAGGATCAGAGATTGGTGAAAATGTTTCAAGTGTCGAAGAAATGAAAATCATTTTTGATGGTTATGGTGACCTTGAAACAGGCGAGGGTGCGCTTTATCAATATATTGAAGGCGGCAATAAGAACATGGAATCTTTTGCCGTCTTTATTCACAAAAATGCTTTGACCGAAGGCTTTGTATTTCCTGAACACGAGTTTACTCCATGGTGCCTGATACATAGACCAAAAGAAGAAGTTTGTATTTGGGTATGGCATGATGTAGAAAAAGATGAGTGGGAAATTTTAGATTTAGAAGAACGATTAGAAGATACAGAATTAAATACCGAACAAGTGATGACTATCATGGAAGAATTGCATGATAGATATTTTAAACCAATTGAATTTGATGGCGAACTGGCACCGTCTAGTTGGCCATTCCCAACAGGAGATAAAAAGTGAAAGTTTATTTAAGTGGTTATCGTAGCCATTGGATTTCTCCACATACTGTTTTTGAGTATATCTTTTTTTGGACAGATTGGAGTAAATGTGGTCGTAGTAAAGGTGTAATTGCCGATGAAGATTATGTGGATCATCCTGTATGGGTTGAGAAATACACAAAGTATGTTAGACCCATTTGTGAGGCCATTCGTGTTGTACTCGACTTTATTCGCCCACCAATCAAATATGTAAAAATTGACCGTTATGATACATGGTCAATGGATTACACTTTGTCTTATATCATTTTACCAATGCTCAAACAATTAAAAGAAGAAACTCATGGTTCGCCATGGATTGATGATGAAGATGTGCCTGCTGAGTTGCGTGGTTCAAAAAGAAAAACAAAATCAAAACGCCATTCTAATCCTGACATTCAAATGTTGGATATGGACCACGATGATTTAATTCATAAACGCTGGGCATGGGTGCTCGATGAAATGATTTGGGCATTTGAACAAAAAGTTGCTGATGATCCGGAATCCAAATTCTTTGATTACACCGATTGTGGTGATAAGTTGCCTTGGGACGAAAATTATACTGGACCAAAGGTTGATTGGGATGGACTAAATGCACACAATGAAAGAAAGCGTAATGCATTTAGATTGTTTGGTAAGTATTATGAAAACTTATGGGATTAAATTATGTTATCATATTATCGGTATTGGCAGGCTTTAAAACGATTGGAATCATCACAAAAAACCATCGAAATGATGGCACCTGATGTACCAAATATGATACAAGCTCAACATGAAATGATTCAACGTGAGATGGAATATTACCAAGAAGAATCTCATAAGATTACCATAATATTGTTGACTTTAATTGTGTTTTTTAGTATAATGTTAGTATTATACACTCAAGGAATGTTTCATGTTTAAAAAAATTAATGAATGGTTACAAGCAAATAAAACTTTGTTTTTTGTGGCAGTTGTTGTGTTTGGTTTAACATTCTATTACACTCCATATTTTATTAATTCACCCGTCAATGGTAACTTTGATGGGAGCATTCAAAATAAATTAGTTTGGTCTGTTAAGGGTGAATGTTTTTTTGTTCGACCACTAAATCAAACCGATACATTATTAGTTCGTGTTAAAGATTGTGATAAAAGTGAAGTAATTCAAAAGGTAGGTAAATGAAAACAAACGGGGATTTTAAATTAAGTAAAGAAACAAAACGTATGCTTGCTCTGATGCCATCAGATAAACGAGGCCATTGGAAAAACATGATGATTGAAGCTGAAGTGTTGGAAAAACGTGCCAAATTGGCCAAACTAAAAGAAAATAAATCTGAAAAAGGAGAAGTGTGATGTCTTTATTTGTTGAAGTGGATTCAGTAGAAAAAGAATGTAAAGTAATTATTAATTTGGATGGTGTTAGTGAAGTTGCTCCTTTGAGTACCGGTGGTTGTGCACTATTTTTGCTACATGGCGGTATTTTAAAAGTAAAAAATGAATATGATGAATTCAAACAATTCGCTATGCAAACCGTTTCAAGTGAAGATATTGCAAAACGTGTTAAAGCACTTAAAGGTAGCGCTAAACCGTTGGAGATTCCAACACTATGAGCAGATTTACATTTATTTGTGAAGATGATCCAATGCCATTTGCTGATGCAATTGTCACCAAAAAAACGTTTGAGTTTAATGCCGATCATTTACATGGCGTTATTGGTGAATTTGAAACTTTTTTAAAAGGATGTGGATATCACATCGATGGTAATTTAGAAATTGTAGAAGAATCGAAATCTCTCAGCCAAATTGAGCCAATTCAAAAAGTTGATCTCGATGATTTAGATTCTATCTTTAATGGTAAAAAAAGTCTGATTCGATCTGATGAGTGTTGATGAACGATTTATTTTATAATCTCTTTGATTGGATTCGTGATGACTGGCGAAGTGGTCGTTTCCGTTTTATTGTTGAGTTGTTGGCTTGGGCTATTAGTATTGGTTGCTCTATTACTATGGCACTTACCGTTCCGAACCCACCGTTACTTGTTTTATATCCTGTTTGGATTACTGGTTGTGCTCTGTATGCTTGGGCTAGTTATACTCGGAAATCATTTGGGATGCTTGCTAACTACATCTTGTTAACTACTATTGATACTATTGGTTTAATTAGAATGCTATGAATATATTTTATCTTGACCATAATCCTGTGAAGTGTGCTGAAATGCACGTTGACCGCCATGTTTGTAAAATGGTGATCGAGTATGCTCAGTTACTTTCTACTGCACACCGAGTTCTTGATGGTGAGATGTACCTTGGTAAAACAACCAATAATCGTAATATCAAACGGTGGCGCCTGCCAGATGAACGTGAAGAACGATTGATGAAGCCTACGATGATGAACCATCCATCAGCCATATGGGTTCGCCAAAGTAAGGCCAACTATACTTGGCTCTATAATATGTGGTGTGAACTACTTAAAGAGTTTACATATCGTTATGGTAAAGTTCATGCCACGGCACGATTGATACCTGACTTGGCTCGTGTACCGGATAATTGTCCAATTGGTTCATTTACTGGCCCCACACCTGCCATGCCAGATGAGTGTAAAGTGCCGAATAATTCATTACAATCCTATCATAACTATTATCGTATGAATAAATCACATCTTTGGTCATGGAAAGGTAAGATAAATAAAAGAGAAGTACCAGTCTTTATGAAAGAATGGTTTCGAAAAATGAATGAATCACTTGCCCATGAGTATAGTTAATGCCAACCTATGATTTTTTAAATAAAGAAACAAACACAATCGAAGAACACCGTATGTCATATACGGTGTTAGATGAATTCATACAATCAAATCCACATTTACAACGATACCATTCAGCCGAGAACCTACCAGTTTTTGGTGACGTGGGTCGTATGAATGTTCCTCGTACCAAAACTGCCGATTCTGCCTTTGAGAAAGGTGTCATACAACGAATTAAAGATACGGTACCAGGAAATACACTACACAAATCACACAAGACAAAGTTGCCTAGAGAATGGTAATAGTGAACAATCAACTTCCACTTCTACTTAACATCAGGAGGCCAGATAATGACAAAGTTAATCCTGTAGAATCCGCTTCTAAAATTCCAAAATATAATAATAACGATAGGAGTTTTAATGAGCAAAAAAAGAATGATGTCAAAACAACAGCGGCTATATTACGAATATCAAAACAAGGAAAAAATTCGGCAGGAATTGATAGAATATATAAAGTTACAAAGAGAAGTCGACCAATTAAAAGATTACAGGAAAAATAATGTTATTTGAAATACACGCTGAAAAATCAAAAGATGATAAGAAAATATTTTATTATGATAACATGAGCAATATTTTAAAGGACGCCAATGGTATCGTATATGAATATCCGCAACCAATTGAAATTCCTAAAGAATACACAAAACCATATAAAGCATTTAATAAAAACAATCCTTTAAAGAAATCAAAGTTAATCACAACACTTAAAATTCAAATGGGATTAAGTTGTAATTATTCTTGTGATTATTGCTCACAAAAATTTGTTGAACGTATGCCTGAAACATCTAAAAAAGACATTGATGCTTTTATGAAAAAATTAGAAGTTTTAGAATTTGATGAAAGTAAAGGATTGAAAATAGAATTTTGGGGTGGTGAACCATTTGTTTATTGGAAAACAATGAAACCACTAGCAGAATTGTTGGCAGAAAAATTTGAGAATTGGGAAAGAAAACCAAGATTTTCTGTTATTACAAACGGATCTATTCTTACAGATGATATTATTGATTGGTTGATGATGTATGATTTTGATGTGGCCATTTCACATGATGGACCTGGTCAATCAGTTCGTGGGCCAGATCCGTTTGACGATCCTGAACAAAAAGAAAGAATATTGGGTTTTTATAGAATGATGAAACGTTTGGGTAAAGTAATAAGTTTTAATCCTATGATGAACGCAAAAAATAGAAGTCGTAAAGAAGTTTATGAATGGTTTGTGAATTTAACTGGTGATGAATTTGTAACACTAGGTGAAGGAGGTATCGTAGATGCTTACGATGAAGAAGGAATTTCAAATTCTTTACTAACAAAAAAAGACCATTTTGAATATCGAAGAACGGCTTTTGCTGACATATTTTCCACAGGCGGCAAAATTGGATTCACTATTCCAAAAGAAAAAACGTTTCAATTTACCAAAAGTGTTCTTGCTCACCGAAAATCGGATTTTTTAGGTCAAAAATGTGGCATGGATGAAGAACAAGCTTTAGCTGTAGATTTGCGTGGTAATGTAATGACGTGCCAAAACGTAAGTTCTCTTGAAATGTCAAAAAATGGCGAGTCGCATCACGGAGGTACATTAGAAGATTATGATAATGTATCAATTAAATCATCAACACATTGGTCGAACCGTAAAGAATGTTCTGGTTGTCCTGTACTACATATTTGTAAGGGTGCCTGTATGTTTTTGGATGAAAAATTTTGGGACATATCTTGTGCAAATTCATATTCGGATAACATACCATTTTTTGTTTTAGCTATACAGGATATAACAGGTTATATACCAACACTCATAAAAGGTGATGGTCTACCACTCGAAAGGCAAGATATTTTTGGTACAATTTACGAACATAAGGAAGATTTGAAAAAGAAAATTATACCTATCAAAATAATTAGTGAGAAGATTGGTGTGATTGAAGGTGTCGAAATTTACGGAAAATCCAAAGTAGAAACAATATAAATACTGAATAATAAAGATTAGGACGTAAAAATGACATTACCATCATCTGGACCAATATCCGTATCGCAAATTAATCAAGAAATTGGTCAATCATCAACATATTCTAGTGATTTAAATTTTTTAAACAATTTAGTGTTGCCGTCTATACGACCAGGTACTCCTAATATGGCTGGATTTTATGGCCTAAGTTATTTTCAAAAAAATACTGCAGGAAATTGCAACGGCACGGGAATTAATAATTGCTGTGAAAACTGCGCTTCAGGAAATTGTCCTGTAGTTGACCCATCAAATTGTAATTGTGGATGCGGTGATCAAAGTCAAAATTGCCATGTGTGTGCTAATTGTGGAGCTATTAATTGTGCAAATTGTGATAGCCAATCATGGTTACAAACAGGAAATTGTAATCAACAACCGCCACCAACATATAATTGTACAAGTTTTCAATGTTATGCTCAAGCTTGTAATTGTTCAAAAATTATTTGTCATAAATTATATCAACTCGGTATGATGCCCCATGATATTTTTTATGCTGACCAAAAATATGGTAATTGGTTGAGAGAAAATGATCCAGAAGTTTATGCTGGTTATATTCGTTGGGCTCAAGTTATTGTTGATGGCATGGAAGGCAAATCTCCGGACTTTATGCTTTGGATGTCCAAAGATGAACGTAAAAAAGCTGAAAAACAAAAATTTATTAAGTGGGCTCACCGTATAGCAACTCCTTGGTCGCAACATATGGCTTATATTATGAATATTGTGAATAGAGATAATGATATTGGCCGTATATTGATGCGTGTTGGTCGACCAATTAGCCGTTTGGTAGGTAAGTTACCAAATAAAAATAAACCAGTTGGTTTATTGACCGTATATTTTATTTGGATTACATTTGCGGGAACATATTACTCAGCAGAAATTTATTCTAAAATAGTTAAATTATTTAATAATAAATTATTCATAAGGAAAAAATACAATGAATGAAAATGAAATCGTCATCGAGAGAGATTTATTGCATGAGTATGTTGATTACTACTTCAACAATATTTTTTTCAATGCAATACTAAATTTACCTGAAGAACAACGTGCAAACGTCTTTACCATGTTAACAACTCATGTGAATGTGTTGTCCGAATTATTAAATGCTGGCAATCACCCGATATTGGACCACATCAAAGGCACACCATGGCAGACAGCAAACACAGCTTCGGAAATGAGTACAGAAGTTCGAATTAATCGTGAGCAAGCACAACCTTTGATTATGGCATATGATGAGTGGAAATCAAATAGAACAACTGAATGACCGTGAAAAGTTTCACTGGTATCAAAATGCGCAAAACTTATTTTGGAAATCTCCAATATGGGAAGTTCAAACAAAATTTAATGCAGAATTCAATAAAAAACTACTAGACGAAATTTATAGTATAGGTTATGGCATCGCCACTGGCCAAGATAAAAAACCAAAAGACAGCATATGGGATTATGACAAGCCCAATCTAAACATTATCAAACAAGAAATTATTGATATTGTTACAAAAACAATAACCCAACAAATTCCAGAAATCAGAATGTTAAACCTTAAAGGTTGTGAGCACTTCTTTGGCTGGGTTAATGTGCATGAACCGGGAGAAGGTTTAGAAGTACATGGCCATACAGAATCCGCTATTGCGGCCACATATTACATACAAGCACCAGAAGGATGTGGAGAGTTGGTACTATTTGACAGTTCCAACGCAATTGATTGGAAAAACACCACTTTAACCGGTACGCCTGTAGTGAAAGAACGAAGAATCAAACCTATTGAAGGTAAATTGGTCTTTACACCATCATATGTTCTTCATGGTGTAACGGAGAATAAATCAAATGATTTACGTATATCTTTATCTACCGATTTACGAAAGGTGGTTGACAAAAACACCAATAATACTGTAATATTAAAAAGTTGGGCCAGTCGAATGAAAAAAATTAAAGAATGGAAATGTTCACAAAGTTAAATTATGAGTTTTCTAAACCCATATATGCCGTTACACAGGGGTTGAATACGTTTACGGGTGTTGATAATAAAGGTATAGATTATAAAAAGATATGGTCACCTGAACCCGAAATAATGTATAAGATTTTACCTAAAAAATATTGGGAAGATTTTTATTTAACTGTTATGACCATCAATCGAAATATACCACCACATACAGATAGTGATATATTAACCACAATTAATTTTTACATTGAAACTGATAACTGTAAAACGATATATTATGAACCTTTGGTAGATGATTTGCAGATATTTCAAATAAAAAATCAAACAAATGGATTCATATACAAAAAAGAGCAATTAAAAGAAGTTGGTAGTTTCGTGGCACAACCAATGGAAGTTTGGGTATTAAATGTTAAGAAAATTCATAGTGTCGAATCGGATAAAGAAGAACCTTTTAGAAAAGCCGTAACTTTAGGCACAAGAAAACATAATTATGAATCGGTGTGTGAGATGTTAAAAGAAACTGGATGTCTATGAATATAATTCGTAATGATTGGTGGGTGACACCGGTGTGGGAAATACAAACAGATTTTGATGAAAAATTTAATGATAATTTATTAAGTGAATTGAAATATTTTTACACAGATGAAAAAATTAAAAATATCAAAGATTCTAATATATGGGTGATGAATACACCTTATGTAAAATCATTAAATGATTATATAATTAAAATGGTGACAGAACTTACTTATGATTATGTTGCAAAAAATTATGATGAATATGAATTTCATCACACAAGAGGTTGGGTTAACTATAGTTTACCTGGACAATCCATGGCAATACATGATCATGGAGGTAGTAAAATAACAGCAACATACTATATACAAACAGATGATGATTGTGGTGACCTATTATTAATTGATCCCCGTGGTGGTGTAGATTGGGACAAAGAGGTTTATAAAAATGTTAATGGAGCTAAATTTAAAAAAATAATACCGAAACCAGGAAAACTTGTATTTTTTCCATCATATGTTTTACATTCTGTAGATGTTAATAAATCTAAAAATATGAGAATTTCATTGTCTACCGATATGCAAACATTTTCAACTAATCTATTGAACAATTTTATAGAAATGAAAGAAAAACAAAAAAATGTGGTATGAAAAATTAGATATTCAATTTGATATTGAAAAATTAAGAAAAGAAGTAGAAGAAAGTGTTTTTCCTCTAGGTGATCAAGTTGTTCAAGGTGAAGAATTTGAAACACAAAATTATCATGGGTTTGGTGGTTGGAGTATTTTGAGTAGGCGTGGTGATTGGAAAGATGGTTGGGAAGTTGTTCAGCATGAACATGGATTAAAATTAGAAAATTTTCTACCGACAAGAGAATTGATTATGAAGTCGTACAAACATTTTAATATTGCTCACAGTTTGGAGCACGATAGACCAACTCAAGCTTGTGTCGGAGAAATTAAAAAGGTTGTAGATAAATTGAAAGATTTGGGATTTGAACCAAGGCGAGTAAGAATAACTTGTTTACAGCCTCATTGTAAGAGCTTGGTGCACAAAGATGCTGAAACAACAGATTATATGGCCAGAATACACATACCATTATGGACAAACAAAAAGTGTGTTCATATATGTCAAGGAAAAAATTTACATATGCCGGCCGATGGATCAGCATACATTGTTTGGGTGAATTTGTGGCATCAAATTAGAAATGATTCCGATGAGCCTAGATATCATATTATAATGGATGCTTACGATACTAAAAAAATAACAAAGTTTTTTAAGTATGAAGGTGAATTTCAACAGTTAGAAGATTTCACCAGAAAATTTAGGCAAGATATAGAAGAAGCGGAGCTAACACAAGAAGATATTGACTTCTTTGAAGCTATTAAAGAGAAATATGTAACCAACTATAACGTAACGTAAAATGAATGCAAATACAAAATTAGACATATGCAATACTTGTGAGAATTATAAAGTTAAAATAAAAATATGCACACAATGCCATTGTTATATGCCAATTAAAGTAAATTTACCTTTTGTAAAATGCCCTATAGGAAAATGGTAATGTTTAATTACTGCCCACCAAAAGTATTACAAGACCTACCATCAGAAACATTTCCTGATGGTAAACGGTTTTATAAACTACCTGATGGTACAAAATTACCATCGGTCACCACAGTCATTGGTGCTCAAAAGAAACATATTTTTCAGGCATGGCGCAACAAAGTGGGTGAAGATGTTGCCAATGCCATTACCAAAAAAGCAACTTCTCGTGGTACAAATGTTCATACATTGTGTGAACGATATTTAAACAATGAATCATTAGGTAATATTATGCCCGATGCACATGAAATGTTTTTATCAATCAAACCGCATTTAAATCGTATTAACAATATTCATTACCAAGAACAAGCATTATGGTCCACACAATTAAAGATGGCAGGCCGAGTGGATTGTATTGCTGAGTTCGATGGTGTGCTTTCGGTAATTGATTTTAAAACATCCAAAAAAATTAAGAGCCATGAGGACATTGAAGATTACTTCTGGCAAACATCTGCCTACGCCTTGATGTATGAGGAGTTGATTGGTCAACCTATCCATGATTTGGTTATCGTCATGGCCGTTGAGGATTCGAGTCCTATCGTATTCAAACAAAAGACCGAGGACCATATCACAGGCCTAGTCAATGCCATTTCATATTATGAGAAAAGTGGTAAATATTAATTAAGCTGGTTGCCTATATAAGTATAAACACTTATAATAGGACACTATGAACAAATATTGGAAAAAACTCTGCACTCCCGAGCAGAACGAAAGACAGTACGGGGCTTTAAAATTTTTGGCTGGTGGTTTAAGTTTTCTTTTTGTTATTTGGTTACTAGAAAGGATACTGTAATGCCTAACAAAGATTGTGTAAAAGAATATAAAGTAAGAAGTTTTGCTTTCTACATGGGCGCCTGTGCATTTGCTGTAGGTGTATTAACAATACTTTTTGTATTAAACTAATTCGTAGAAGTTGTTTGAAAGTTGTTGTGGACGTGGGTGCGATTCCCACCACCTCCACCAAAAGTATATTGACGAACCGAGTTTTCGGTAGCAAACACAAAAGTGGCAATATACTTCTGATGGGGGTGTTTTAGAATCGACATGGCAATAATTAGAACAATGGAGAATCGCCAGAGAAGGCGTAATCACTAATTAAATTAAACGCAAACGATAAGTATGCACTTGCTGCCTAATAGGTAAGCGGAGTTTCGCCAGGTGAACTTAGCAACAGAATCACCTGGATAAATAAATCACCAGCATCACACAAACCGCTGGTAATACACATAAACACACACAAGGAGAAGTAAATGAGTATGACACCTTATGAGATTCGGCTAGAACTCTTAAAAATGGCCAAAGATATGTTAACTGATGACTATCACACAAAACGTGATGCTCTACAACAGCAATGGCATACACAGGTCGATGCAGCTAAAATTGCTGGTACAACATCACCTGACTACCCCGCCTTACCGGCATTCCCCACAGAAGATGAAATTGTAAAGAAAGCGGAAGCTCTCAATCAATTCGTTTCTCAAACCACTCCACAACCTGAAGTTAAAATAAAATCGAAAACAAATTCGTAATTGGAGACCAAGGCGGTCAGATGTTTGGCCGCCGCAATCAATAAGGAAGAAAGATGTTTAAATTTAACACACAGAAGTTTAACACATTAGCAGTAGTATTAGCAGTATTAACAATAGTATATACAGCACCAACTCTATCGAGAGAGTTTATTACAAATGCAACACAGAAACAAGTATCGGCAGATTATCTAAAACAAATTGAATGCCTTGCTAAAAATATCTATTATGAATCTGCTGGTGAATCTTATGAAGGCAAATTAGCCGTAGCACAGGTCACAATGAATCGTGTTAATAGTGGCATTTTTCCACGAAATATATGTTCAGTTGTTTATCAGAAAACAACGGATCAAAATTTAAGAACCGTGTGTCAATTTTCATGGACTTGTATGGTCAAAGAAATGGTACACATTCATGATCGGTATAGATGGGAAGAATCTCATTTAATTGCAAAAAGAGCATTGACAGTTTCAGTTTTACATGATAAAATAGCAGAAACAAACGCATTGTATTACCATGCAGTTTATGTAAATCCTGGCTGGAATAAACAAAAGGTTGTAACGAAAATAGGTAATCATATATTTTACAGTAGAATTTAAATTATGCCTAATCGTGAAGAAATTAAAAAATTTAGTATGATGATTGAAAATTTGGTGATAGAAAATCGTTTAGGTTATATGGACGCTATCTGCCACCATTGCAAAGAAACTGGTTTGGAAATTGAAGTGGCCGCAACATTAATCTCACCCGCACTTAAATCAAAGATTAAAGAAGAGGCTCAAGATAATAATATGTTGAAGAAAACATCCAGATTGCCAATTTAAATTATGACGGAGAATACCGGTTTTGCCGCATATGCTTTATGGAATGCTTTGAAGTTACATTTTACTTCCGAATCTTATGATTACTTTAGATACAACGGAAAAACAAATGTATCTAAGCAAACATTTACTACCAACAAATCAAAATACCAATTCTATAAACTATCTCGTAAATATGATTTAGAAGAACTCAAGAACTTTTATATTGCCAATTTTATACAAGGCAAAGGTGATTGGGTAGGTGATTTACTTCAGGATGGTGACGAGAATTATACCAAGTGGCAAAAAACTCAACAAAGCTTGACATATACCTTTGAAAATGATATAATTGTATTATTGGATAAGGTAGAAAATCCAAATGATTTATTAGTGGTAAGAAACAATGAATTTCCTAAGTTAATGCAGTATACTACACAAGGAGATATAACACTTGAAACACTTATCATTTTGAACGACCTGATGAATTTTTTCCCGATGTGGGAAAAAGAAATATATGATGATATTGTTTGGCCTAGTTTTAAAACTAAATGTGTGAAATATAAACCATTTCTACATTATGATAAAGAAAAGTTCAAACAAATTTTGAAAGAAAAGATTAAAGAATATGCATAAGATTACCAAGATTTACTTGGACATGGATGGTGTGATTGCCGATTTCAATAAACGATACAAGGAATTGTACAAAATTGAACCGAAAGAGGCCGACACCTATAAAACCTTTGACAAGTTCTTCACCATGTTCATTGCTGAAAGGCAGTTTGCTACATTGAACTTGATGCCTGATGCTATCGAGTTAATTAACTATCTCAGGTCATTAAAGGTACCAACAGAGATTCTTTCTTCCACTTCTTCTGAGAAACGGGATGCAGAGATTCGGGAACAAAAGATTGAATGGTTGAATAACCAAAACATTGAGTTTCCTGTGAACTTGGTTCCAGGTAAAAGATTTAAGAGAGATTTTTCTAATTCGAATTCACTATTGATTGATGATACACCACAGAACATCGACCAATGGCGAGTTGAAGGTGGTATTGGTATACTTCACACGGACGCCATTACTACCATCGGTATTTTGAAGATGTACACTTGACATTGGATAAATATTACTATATTATGAGAAGTATGTGGACAAGTCGTTTTTAATACACCGTTTATACACCGTTTATACGAAAGGAAGTAAATTATGAGTTCATTTGCGAACCTCAAACGCCAATCTGGCAACCTCGACAAACTATCTAAAGCAATCGAGGCACTTAATACCTCATCCGAAGGCAACGATAAATCAGATAACTACTGGCGCCCAGCCGTAGATAAATCTGGCAATGGCATGGCAACGATTCGTTTCCTCCCAGCACCAGCAGTTGATGGTGATGATGCGTTACCATGGGTGAAGATTTTCTCACACGGATTCCAAGGTCCAGGTGGATGGTTAATTGATAATTGTTTAACCACACTCAATCAACAATGTCCCGTTTGTGAACATAATTCCTCATTATGGAATTCTGGTATTGAAGCAAATAAAGATATTGTCCGTAAGCAAAAACGTAAACTAAATTACATTGCAAACATTTATATCGTATCTGATCCTTCAAATAAAGAAAATGAAGGTAAAGTATTTTTGTTTAAGTTTGGCAAGAAGATTTTTGATAAGATTTCAGAAGCCATGAATCCACAATTTGAAGATGAACAAGCAATTAACCCATTTGATATGTGGAAAGGTGCCAACTTTAAGTTAAAGATCCGTAAAGTTGAAGGTTATCAGAATTATGATAAATCTGAATTCGAATCGCCTGCTGCTTTGCTGAATGACGATGAAGAACTAGAGAAGATTTGGAAGTCTGAACACTCTCTACAGGAACTCTTAAAAGATGGTGAATTCAAGTCGTATGATGCTTTGAAGCAACGCTTAGATAAAGTTCTTGGTCTTAATGGTGAAGCACCACGCACAACTGTAGAACAAGCCAAAGCAAAGCCTGCACCTAAACCTGTTGCAGAAGATTCTCCATTTAAAGATGATTCTGAAGATGATGATATGGCATATTTTAGTAAACTTGCTGAAGAAAATTAATTTTCTTTTACTTAAAAGAAACCCACCTTCATGGTGGGTTTTTTATTATACAACCCGTAAACTACTTAATAGCATTCTCTGAAAGGAATCTTCCATATTCCTCACAGAAGGTATAGGACCTTTTGGTTTTTGGCTCTTGGTTGAACTGATATTCGTATTGTTTGTAATCTGTGCAGTCGTAACCGATTCTGGTGTGCTTGGTAAATTCAATTCTAAATTTTCACTGGTTACGGCATTTAGTTTACTGGTTGTTTTTGGATTGGACATTTGTTCACTTGGTGCTGGTGTTTCTGTTGGTGTCACCGCTTGTGGTGTTGTGTCAACTGGTGTGGCAGTTTGATTTAATGTCAGAATTTCTTTCTTTACTCTATCTCTTTCCATTTTATAATCTTCAACAGCTTCTAGAGCACCGGGTCCCCTTTCGGCAAAACCTTTCAATTGAACGTTGTTTAATGGTTCACTTTCATTATAACTGAATTGATAATTTTTTATTTCTGCCATTGTTCTGTCATATTCAGGTAATTTTTTCTGACGATCCATTTCATCTTTAGCGCCAGCTAAACCACCAACCTTTTCTGCTTGATTCAGGCCTTTACTTAAATCAGAATCTGCGGCTTCATAACCAGAAGGATCTTTTAACATTTTCCAAAACGCCCATGCGGTAATTGCTCCGGCTGCAAGACCCATCAATCCTAATCCAAGAGGACTAATCAAAAAAGTACCTAATTTTGCTAAAAGTTTTAAAGGTCCAAGTGGACCCAAACTAAATGCCGACAACACACCTTTAATCAGAGTGCTTATGCCATCAATAACTGACATAACACCTTTGATCGCATCACCAATCAAACCAGTTACTATTCCCAAAATAGTTGATAATAAACCAGAACCATTATCGGCCTTTGTTGCTGTTGCTGTAGTAGTTGATGTTTGTTTTTTTCCTGTAATAGCTTCAATCAAAGCTTTGTGCCTTCTTTCTCTTTCTAATTCTTGTTCTTCTTTAAAATTGCCTTCTCTTGCTCTACGTTCAGTATCATTGTCGTTTGTTGTTTTTAGTAATGTGTATATCTTAGAAAGAATATCCATCACATTATTATCAGAATCCAACGTGTCTATTTTTGTGGCTGTAGCACCAACTTCTTTTGCTTTTTTGGTACCAGAAAAATATTGAATATCTTGTTGGGTTCTACCGAGCATGCTACCAAGTAAAGCAGGTGCAAATTTAGAACCACCGGTCATAAACTTGGCAATATTTAATGGATCAAATTTCTCACTAAAACCTTTAGACCTTGCTTTAGATTTATCAGATAGTGTTGCTTTTATGGCTGAACCTACGCCTTGACCTTCCGACAATTTTTCAGTCAGATATGAAATATAAGATTTTTCTCTTATCTTTTTGGCTTCTTGATAGTTCATGTTGATCTAGCTTTCTTAATCAGAGGATTGGTATCATCCTCTTTTTCTGGCACATTACTGGCCGTTGTTTTATTACTTATATTGGTATTATTTACACTTTTACTGGTTGCTGGAGATTCCTGAAAAGATTTCTTTAATCCCATGTTCTCTTTTGTTTCTGAATCAATTTTATTACCTGACGATACAGGCGGAACAGCAGTAGATTTATTACCTTGCATATTTTTTAATCGGTCAGCGTCTAATGCGGCACCTACTTGTTCAGGAGAATTATGAGCTACGTTACCCCCAATACCAGAATAATATGAATCACCTTTTTTTAATTTTTTCTTGCCAACGTCCATATCATATGGTATACCAACAGAAGCAAACTCTTTAGCTAATTCTAATATTGCACCATCTCGGTCATCACTTCGACCTTTTACATATGCATCTACTTTTTTTCGATTTTGACCAATTAATCCATTAGCAAATAACATATCTTGTGTGGCTGGATCCAAATAAGTTGTTTCTGGATCTATTTTTAATTTTTCAATTAAACCTTTCATAGTACCAGGAATTATTTGATATTTACCCACAGCAAAAAGTCTATCAGGATCACCTTGTTTTAATGCACCTCGCCTCAAATATTCAGAGATGGTCATGTTACTAAAATCAATAGGCTTATCTGACGGAATCATTTTATTACCAACAGTACCTTTGTTGTACGCATTATAACCGGCTTTGCCGCTTTCATATTTTGATATGTTGGCCGCAAGAGATTCTTTACCAACTAAAGCGGCAGTACCAGCAAGTGCACCGCCAACCAATATTGCAGCACCACCGATTTTGCCAGCAGTAGGTGGTTTAGGTGCTGTGGGTGTAGGTTTAGGTGCTGGTGCTGTGGGTGTAGGTTTAGGTGCTGGTGCTGTGGGTGTAGGTTTAGGTGCTGGTGCTGTGGGTGTAGGTTTAGGTGCAGATACAGTTGGCTTAGTTACTTCTTTTGGAGGTGTAACGGGTTCTCCTTTGGCTTTATCTAACTGATCAGTTTTCTTTTTTTGTTTGCCGATCTCTTTACCGGCATCATCTAATTTTTTTGTTTGTTTTTTTGTTGGCTTAGCTTTTTTTCTGGTAGTCAACGCTTCAATGAGGGCCTGATTTCTACGATTTTCTTCAGATTCAATTTCTTCTTGTTGGTTTTCTCTTTGTTCTAATTCTAATTTTCTATCGTTTTCAATTTTAACAAACAAATCATATATTTGACCAAGATATTGAACTACAGATCCAGAATCAACAGAGGAACTTTTTATTCCTTGATAATCTCGTGGCTTTTTGCCGGTAAAAAAACCAATATCTCGTTTACTTCTTCCTGTTAAAGCACCAAGAAAAGCAGGTGCAAATTTAGAACCACCAGTTACAACTCTGGCGATGTTTAGTGGATCAAAGCGTTGTTTAATGCCGGTAAAAGTTGCTTTTGTTCTATCAGAAATGGAACTTCCAATGGCAGCACCCGTGCCCATACCCGATGATAACCTTTCGGTCATCATAGACATTAAACCTTTTTTTCTGATGTCTTTGGCTTTAAAATAGTCCATTTACTTTTTTCTTTGTCTTTCTCGTATCTTTTGGTTTTCTTCTTCAATATACGCAATCAACATAGAAACGTAAATGTCCCGTTCCCAAGGCATCATATTTTCAAGCTCTGACAAACTATACTTGTGGTGTTGTATCAATGAAAAGTTTGTCTTGTAATAATTACTCAGATTGTCATGACGAAAAATTAGCCGAAAAAATTTTCTAGGCCTTCTACTTCTATTTTATGGTGAAACCCACACTTTGAGCAATCAATTTCAACTGTTTGTTTTAAACTTGGCAAATTATTAAAAAAATTCTCTACCTTGGCAAACTGTGATTGATTCATGCCTTCCACAAACTCTAACATTTCACCTGGTTGTGCTTCTGCTGAGTAATAGAATTGTTCACCATCATAGATATACTCTATAGAACTGGCAATCATATTAAATGTGGTTTCAGTAATATTATTATACTTCAATGAATCTTGAACTATGTTGAACTCTGGATATTTTAATTTGATTGAGATTGTGTCGGTCAACTGAATTTCATCAGAAACACCTTCTTTGCGTTCAACCTGTAAATCTAATAGATTGATTTCTTTTTCCATTAAATTACCACATACTTTATCTTCAACTTCATTATTGCACTTATATTTTGATTCAACAACCTCACCTACTGATTTAGCACGTAAGTTAACAAAATAATATTCAACATCAATGATGGGTAATTTTTCAATATCGACACCTTCCGTTAAGGTACAATTATAAAGGATATCTTTTACATTTTGGTGAATTGTGGATGTTTCATTCGATTCAACTGCCATCAAAAGGTTTCTTTGTTCTTTAACCAAAAATGGTCTGTATTTAATTTTCTTTTTAGATAACGGCAATTCTATTTCATATGTCGGCACATCAAGTTTTGGTAAAGCCATAATTTATCTCCTTATAAAATCACTTAAAAATACTTCTTTGTATGTTATTCACTATTGATTGACCAGCTGCACTTACAGCACCTTGAGCGTTTCCACCTAAACCACCAACCACATCAGAAAAATTGGCCAAGCCAGCATCGACCAATTCCATACCAAATGATTGTAGAGAATTATTACTCCAACGAGTGTATGCAAAAGTTACTGAAAGCTTGTGTGGGTTATCGGATGACCAATCTAAATCTAATTGATTCATTGAAATTGGAAACGCATCAAACAAATTAACAGAATATGATACTTTGTTTTCTACATCATATTGATTAATCTGTATTGTCGTGGAATAATCACCCTTGTATCTAAAATTATAATTGTATGTTGGATTAATAAAATTCATCCAAGCATCAAAGAATATTTTTTGTTGCATATCACCATCAACAATAAAAGTTAAATCCATGTCGTTATAACCAGTCAGATATGGATACTTCTCAACAGGATTAGATCCAATTTTTTGTTCTACTGTCATTAAACTTCTACCTGGCAAATTAGCATTCTCACAACGGTACACTAAATTTCTAGCCGATTTGATATATGGTATTAAAGTTAAAGGAATAGGAATGTTCACATCAAACCTATTTGCTCTCGCTAGGTCTTTTGTGAAACTGGATTTAAAATCGTTAATGGTACCTGGCATTTAACTTTTCCTTATTTCTTCTAATGAATCTTGCCAAACTTCATTTACCGAAGCCTTTTTAAACTGGTGAATAGGCAAGTATGCCGCAATATCCCATTCATTTGGTTGTACGGCAAGTATTTTTGACTGAATATGACCATGTAAATACTTCTTCAAGCATGGCCGAAACTCTCTATAACGCTTGGAGGCGTTTAAAATATCGTAGCTGACTCTCATACGCATAATATCATTATTGCCGTCAAGGATGGCGTAATCCATCAGTTTATCCAAAAGCGTGATTCGGTATTTTACCGGTAGATAATGTAGGTTTAAACCGAGAAAACCATCTTTATATTTTTCCAATACCAAAACCAAAGGAAAGCGGTCATAATATGGTATGTCTTTTTTCGTTTTAGGATCATAATAAAAATAATATAATCCACCAGTCACAAAACGATTTCTTTTTCTAAAAGCTTCGTTATTGATTGTTGATGGTATTCCTGAAGGATTTCTCAACTCAGCAATCTTTGTGGTTAGCCATTTAAGAGAATCACGGCTCATTATTTGCAATTGAGCAGTTGTTCTTTCTTTGGCTAATTGTGTAAGTTTAGATCCCATTGTATTATTTAGTCTATAGTCCTAGATGATCTTCTGTTATTAACTTAAACTCCCAACCACGATCTAAACAATATTCCGTGGCGGCCTTCCATTTGGCTTGATTGATTCCATATGTAACCACCTCATTTATGTATTGTTTTGTCAATCGTTTTTTAGTTTCAGGAGTGATTGTTTGTTTCTTAGGTTTAACTTCAAGTAACATTGTTTTCAACACTCCTGTTTTGGTTCTAACTTTAATCAAAAAATCTGGAAAGTAACGATGCCACAGGCCATCTTTTGGAGATTTATAAGGAATGATCAATTCTTCTGATGCCCATGATACAATATCTGGATTTTTGTCGAACCAATTCATCATCTTACACTCCCAAGAAGAGCGATAAATGATATTATTAGGATCCCCAACGTATTTTTGAGGATTAGAAGGTGTGAAACGTCCATTATAAGCCATATAAATACTATGTATAACTTTTTTAATAGAGGATTCAATGGCCATTATTTCCATACCAAATTCTATAGGTGGAGTTTCCATACCTGGAGCCTTAGTTGAAGGTCCATTAGGTACTCTATTTGGAAATAAATTTGGTCGAACCGATTTACAATACCCTAGAGATTTACAGACATCGACAAGAGGCCATGTTGTTGTAATTAATATCAATGAAATAACACCAGCAACATATGAAAGTGTAAAGAGCAGTTTTATTAAAGGTAAAGATAAATTATTTGGTGCTGTTAATAGTGCTGTCAATAATGCTGGTAGTTCTTTAGAATCAGGATTAAATGCTGTTACATCTTATGTTGACGATATAAAAAGTGGAAAAATATCACTTGGTGGCGAATTAGATAAATCGGTTGCTGGATTGAAAGATTTTCTAGGTAATGACAGTATCAACATTAAAAACCCAACCAAAAAATCTGTTGCCGGAATATCATTGTATATACCAGATACGATGGCTTTTACATATTCTGCTTCATACGGACAATTAAGTTTGGTTGACGCTGCTGCTCAGGTACCGGGAATAGGCAGAGCAGTTGGTGCAATCGCTTCTATTGCTACCAGTGGGCCAGCAAGATTATTGGCCAAGGGTGCCGGATTTGCTTTTAACCCACAACAACAATTATTATTTGATGGTATAGATTTTAGAACATATCAGATGGCATTTACATTTACACCATATTCTAAAAAAGAAGCGGAAACAGTTGCAAAAATTGTTAAAATGTTAAAAACACATGCAGCACCACGATTGGCAGAAGGCACAGCCGGTATGTTTTTTGTACCTCCGTCAACATTTAATTTAGAATTTTTATTTAATGGTAAAAGAAATCAAAATGTTGGCCGAGTTGCTGAGAGTGTAATTGAAAGTATTGATATCAATTATTCTCCAAACGGATTTTCAACTTTTGGTGATGGTGCACCAGTTCAAACAACAGTAACTATAAATTTCAAAGAAGTTGAACTCATTACAAGAGAAAAAATAGAAAAAGAAGGTTATTAATGCAATATTTCGACACATTACCAAAAATTATTAAAACCGATACAAGTGGTAATTCATCACTAATGGTGAATTTGATGGCAAGGTGTAGTGTTATTCCCGACATACTTAATAATCCATTAGTATATTATTCATATGATATCCAAGAAGGAGATACACCAGAAATTATTGCTTACAAATATTATGGTGATTCTTATCGTTATTGGATTGTTTTATACGTAAATCAAATATTAGACCCACAATGGCAATGGCCAATGCAGTCTAGTGTTTTAGAATCTTATATCACAGATAAATATAATTTTAATGCTAAAGCTACCATTCATCATTATGAAAAAGTGATTACCAAATTTAATTCAAGAACAAGCACCACGACAATTGACAATTATATTATTGATCAACAATCTTATAATACTTTACAAACCGGAGTGTTTGAACGTAACATGGCAACCGGACCATTTACTATAACCACTAGCCGTAAAACAGTTTCTTATTATGAATACGAAACAGATTTAAATGAATCGTATAGAAATATAAAATTATTAAATTCAATTTATGTGGGTGAATTGGAAAAACAGTTTAAAAAATTAATGGCTTAACATGGCAGAATTTGATCAATCTTCTTTAGGTGTGGAATCTCCTGGTGCCTACTATACACAAGACTATTCATTAGAAACTTTAAATTTTTTAACTTCAAGTGGTCAAAAATTTGAGTTAAAACGTTTAATGATTGATATGTCCTATTATGAGGACCTTTATAGTTTTACAGCCTCAGGTTATGTTACAGTAACAGATTCTCAAGGATTTATTGAACTTTTTCAATTAACAGGTAATGAATTCATTGAAGTTAATTTTGGTAAAGTGAAAAATGGATCAAACAATAATGATCAATTGTTTCGAGTATACAAAGTTGGAGGTAAAAAACCTGCAGGAAATTTAAATACTGAAACATACACACTATATTTCTGTTCGGAAGAATTGTTGTTATCTGAACAAATTAAAATCAGTAAATCGTATACTGGCCAAAAAATATCCACTATTGTAGAAAACATATTGGTTGATAAATTAAAAGTGCCTAGCAGCAAAATTAATAACATTGAATCAACAACTGGTTTATATGATTTTGTTATACCTCGATTAAAACCATTTGAAGCGATTAGTTGGTTGTCAACTTATGCTCGACCAGCAAATAATGGTTCCGTTGGTGCTGATATGTTATTCTTTGAAACTAAAGATGGGTTTAATTACCGATCATTGCAGTCCATGTTTAAAGAAGAACCATATGCTACTTACAAGTATCAGGCACAAAACATTGCCATGGATAAACAATCTTTTAAAGAAAAAACAATAAGTGTTTTGGATTATGAATTTGTTAAAACTTATGATTCAGTCAACGAAATAAGTTCTGGCACATTTGCAAACAGATTAATTTCAATTGATCCATTAACAAGGTCATACAAAGTAACCGATTTTGATTATTTAAAGTATAAGAACCAAGCAGTTACATTAAATGAAGGTGAAGTAAGTAATGCGTTAAAGAATAGATTGGGGTTAACTCAATATGAAACATATGATGCAACACTAAAAGTAGCTTTGTCAAATTCTGGCCAAAATGAAGCAGCTTACTTTAAAGAAATACCAGGATCAGTTGCAAAAAACATTGCAATAGAAACATATTTGCCAAATAGAACGGCACAAATTGCTCTCGCAAATTATACTGTTGTTAAATTAACAATACCTGGTGATCCAGGTTTGACAGTAGGCAGAACAATTGAATTTAATTTGATGTCACTAAGACCAGAAACAAACGAAAAACAATTGGACAAATTTTATTCAGGCAAATATTTGGTCACAGCAGTTCGACATATCATACAACCAAATAAATATCAAACAGTTCTTGAAATTAGTAAAGATAGTGTACCAAATAATTATCAAGAAATAGATCAAACGGCATTTAAAGAAGCGGTGGCAGAATGAATAATTTTATAGGCAAAGATGGATTTAATTGGTGGTATGGTGTAGTAGAAGATGTTAACGATCCAGCCAAATTGGGTCGAGCAAAAGTTCGTATCTTCGGACACCACACAGATAACTTGGTAGAATTACCAACAAAAGATTTACCTTGGGCCGCAGCCGTTAATCCAGTAAACAATTCAAAATCATTTAGTGCACCTAGATTAGGTGACTATGTGATGGGTTTCTTCTCTGACGGAACTTCATCACAATCACCAATAATGATGGGTGTTTTTCCTGGACTTGAAGCTGTACCAAATAAAAATAAAGGATTTTCACCTCAGAGTGATTTAAAACCGGCAACACCACCATCAGGCCAAGTTCAATATGAAGCAGGCAAACCTACACTTTCACCTTTATCTAGAGGTGTGGTTGATAAAACAGCCATTTCACAATCCAATGCTAATTTAGCTCATGTGTGTGACATCTCAGTAAATATGAAATTTGAAATTGCTAAAATGGCATTTAAAACAAGTGAATTGGTAGAAACAATTAGATCCGCAATTAAAGGCCTTTGGGCTAGTGCATCTTCAAGTCCATTTGCTGATGAAATCAGAAGTGCTATAAAAACAATTAAAGCACAAGTTAAAGTAATACAAAAATTTATTAAAAAAATACAACAATATGCCGGAGCTGTTAAAGATTTAATGGATCAACTACAAAAAATAATTCAATACGTTGCTACATTACCAGCAAGAATAGCCAAATTTCTACAAGATTGTTTAAAAGAAGCTCTTGGTGGTATATCTGGTGCAATTGCTGTAGGTCAAGAAATTCAAAAAAATATTACAGAAGGAAATGTTTCTTTAGCGAACTCATCAGCTATTGCAGCAGAACTAGCTTTGACCGATAAAGAAACTATTGTGCCAGTTCAAAATACGATTGTGAAACCATAATGGCCGATATGTCATGGACGGAACCGGAATCAGCAGCTAATACTGATTACCAACCAATATATTCTTATAATAATATACAACAAACAGAATCAGGTCATTCATTTGAAATGGATGATACACCAACTCGTGAACGTGTTCGTATACAACACCGTTCAGGTTCGTTTATTGAAATGCATCCTAATGGTGATGAAGTTCATAAAATTGTTGGTAAAGGCTATGAAATTATTGCTTCTGATAAAAACGTATTAATTAGAGGCATTTGCAACATAACTATTGAGGGTGATTCGGCACTTCACATTAAAGGTGATGCTTATACACAAATTGATGGGTCTGCATATCAAAATGTTAAAGGTGATGTAAATCAATCTGTTTCTGGAGATGCAATTCAATCTGTTGACGGTGATGTGGAAATAAATTCTTCTGGTGATATTACATTAGGTGCCTCAACTGTTAACGTAAATGCTGATTTGTATGTTCGTGGTGATATAGGCACATCACAATCAGTTCAAGCAGATGGAAATATTACAGCAGGTCTTTCTGTATCTGGTAATAAATCTGTTGAAACTTTAGGTTATATGATAGCAGGTACAACAATTGATGCCGGCATTTCAATGTTTGCGCCAATGGTTTCAGATATGTTTGGTTCAGTACAAATGTTTAGAATAAAAGTTAATATGCATACTCATATTGGAAACCGTGGATTCCCAACTTCACCTCCATTAAACGCACCAATGGAATCATAATATGTCCAGTATATACAATAGATTAGGATATAATTTTGATACCACCAAATTTGGTGATGATGTCGATTTAGCTCCTGGTGCGAATAACTTTCTTAATAATTCTTCAATTAATTTAAGTCAATGGCAAGTTGATGATATTGCAACATCAACAGCAACAGGTTACTATCAGAATCCATATTCATCTGTATTAAGTAATATGACAGTTGTTCTTACAGGTATGGCTGCAAACTGTAACATCAGTTCAATAACTTTTAATGTAGCTCCAACACAAGCAAACACATTATATTCTTCAATTATAAATGCATTAACGGCTGTTTCTGATTTTACAACACACACAAATTATATATCTGGTGTTGAACGATCAGCCAATACTGTTTTATATCCAGATTTAAATACAGCCCTATCAATTGGTCGCCAAGTATTAAGCTTAACCAATAAATCGGATCAAACACAAAATAACGTGCCGGTATTAGGAAATTTTACTAGCCTCTATATTCGTGACGATGTTGATTCAAGAAGTAACGCAATAATTATAGATTCAAGAACTTTAGGTAATTCTCTGTATGTTGAAGATGGTAACACATACAGTAACATTTCTGTTTCTAGTATTAACACAATTATAACAGATGTTAATTCTCTACAAACCTTGTTGGCAACCAGAAGAAACGGAGATATTAATTTTTATCAAAATTCGTTGGCAATTATAAGAGATTATCAAACCGTTTTGACTTTTTCTAGTGTTGGTGATACACAAAATTCTTTATTGCAAATAGTTGGCACAACAAAATTAAAAACTGATTTAGCTACTGCAAAGCCTTTGGCTGTAACAGTAAATACTTCAGCCGTATTGTATAATAATCCGTTTGCATCTGCTTTAACGTCAGGCACAGGAACAGGCACAACAATTGTAACTGGTGGTACGGGTGCCACAACTACTGGTGAAACAGGAACTTTTACTCTTACAGATACGGGTGTTAGTCCTGGAACTTATGGTTCTGCAAACAGAGTTCCTATTTTTACAGTAGATAGGTTTGGCCGCATTACATCTGCCACCTCTTTAGAAGCTGCTGGTGGTGGTGTATCGATTATTCAATTTGACACAACAACAACTAATCCAATTGCTGTTGACAATTTTGATATTTACACATATCGAAGTGCCAAATATGAAATACAAATAACATCAGGTTCTTTTTATCAAGTAATTGAGTTAAGGGTAATGCACAATGGAATTTGTGCCTTTATGACTCAATACGGTGAACTTGTAAGTGATATTACTCTTGGTCAATTTGATGCTGATGTTGCAAACAACGTGGTTAATTTATATTTTCGTCCTACACAAGCAATAAATACTGTTAAGATGATTAGAAGGTTAATCACAATATAATTTTTTAAAAAGGTGATTTTATTATGCGTTTTCATATTTTAGGTTTACCACATACTGTATCTTCAAAAGAATATAATGCTTGTGCTTATACACAAAAGGTAGTTAAATTTGGCAAAATGATGAAGTCGTTAGGCCATACTATTATACACTACGGCCACGAAGATTCAGATTTAGTTTGTGATGAACATGTTACGGTCACCACTAATAAAGATTTAGAAATTGCTTATGGTGATTATGACTGGCGTAAGAATTTTTATAAATTTGATGTCAATGACCATGCTTACCAAACATTCTATAAAAACGCCATTGTGGAGGTTGGTAAAAGAAAACAAAAACACGATTTTATTCTTCCTTTTTGGGGATCAGGTGTGCGTCCAGTTTGTGATGCACATTCAGATTTAATTTGTGTTGAACCAGGAATTGGTTATGCTGGCGGACATTGGGCTCGCTGGAAAATATTTGAATCATATGCAATATACCATGCTTATTATGGAATGACAGCCGTTGGTAGTTGCAAACAAGATTGGTATGATGCAGTTATTCCAAACTATTTTGATCCTGATGATTTTACTTTCCAAGAAAAGAAAAAAGATTATTTTTTATTTTTAGGTCGTGTATATGATGGTAAAGGTGTAAATGTTGCGGTTCAAGTAACTGAAGCACTTGGTGCCAAATTAATTATTGCAGGCCAAAATTCATTAACTCAAATGGGTTATAAAGAGATACCTGCTCATATTACTGAAATTGGTTACGCTGACGTTGAGATGCGAAGAAAATTGATGTCCGGTGCAAAAGCAGCCTTTGTGCCATCAATGTATGTTGAACCTTTTGGTGGAGTTCAAGTTGAAATGTTGTTCTCAGGAACACCTACAATTACAACTGATTGGGGTTCATTTACAGAAAATAACATACATGGAATTACTGGTTATCGTTGTAGAACCTTTGAACAATATTTGTGGGCTGCTAACAATATTCACAATATTAATCCTAAAAATTGTCGTGCTTTTGCTGAAAACTTTACATTAGAAAAAGTTGGCAAAATGTATGAGGAATATTTTCAATCTGTTTTAAATGTTTACACTGGTAATGGTTGGTATGAAAGAAATGATGCAAGACTTCAATTGAATTGGTTAAAGAAAAATTATCCTCATGAAATGCCTCAAACTATTAAACTAAATAGTTAGTTATAGAAGTACGTTTTAAAACAAAGGGGATAGTGAACCTTGAGCTGTGACGCAAATAATTTTTTCATAGTAAAAAATGGGCTGACTGTTGGCATTACTCCGGTAATTGCCGCTAATGGAGCTTGGATAGGACCTTTAGGTTCAAATCCTGGAGCTACAGGCGCTCAAGGTGCTACTGGTGCGTTAGGTGTTCAAGGTGCTACGGGTATACAAGGTGCTACTGGCCTTGGTGCAACAGGTTTAACTGGACCAACAGGCGCAACAGGTCCTTCAGGTGGGCCAACAGGTGCAACCGGTGATATCGGTGCAACCGGCGCAACAGGTCAATTAGGAACAACCGGCGCTACTGGCCCAATTGGAATTCCTGGACCACAAGGTTCAACAGGATTAACTGGCGCAACCGGTATTCAAGGCTTGACTGGTGCGACAGGAACTCCAGGATCGATAGGTAGTTTAGGTTCAACTGGTGCAACCGGCCCACAAGGTCCAGTAGGACTTAGAGGTGCAACAGGTTCTACCGGTAATCAAGGCACAACAGGTGCAACCGGCCAAAATCAGCCTTGGATCACAATCTCATCAAATACAACGGTAACACTCAATCAACAGTATCTTGCAAATACTGCAAACGGATCTTTTACAATTACACTTCCTGCATCACCCGTGCTCAGTAACACAGTTATTATTGCTGATGCTGGAACTTTTAATAATGATTGGAGTGTTCGAAATCTTATAATTAATCCAAATGGTGAAACAATTGAAGGTGTTAATGATACACTTGTATTGGATGTGGGTCAGAGTTTAGTTTATTTGATTTATGATGGTACAACATGGCGACAAGTATCAAGTGCTGGTCCAATAGGTTTAACAGGTTCAACTGGATCAATTGGAACAACAGGTGCAACAGGTCCAATTGGAACAACAGGTGCAACTGGTCCAACAGGATCTACAGGTGCAGGAACAACCGGTGCTACAGGTACCACCGGTCCTGTTGGGCCAATAGGTCCACGAGGATCTACTGGTGCAACTGGCATTGAAGGACCAATAGGTTCAACAGGTGCAACTGGACAAATTGGAACAACTGGTGCAACTGGACTACAAGGTGAAATTGGTTTAACAGGATCTACAGGACTTATAGGTACAACAGGATCCACAGGAGCTACTGGTGTATTGGGATCCACAGGTGCAACAGGTCCAATTGGAACAACTGGTGCAACTGGTGCTACAGGATCTTTAGGTTCAACAGGTGCTACAGGATCTTTAGGTTCAACAGGTGCTACAGGATTACGAGGCGCTACTGGCGCAACAGGTGCTACTGGTGGATTTGGTTCAACTGGTGCAACTGGTCCTCAAGGTGATCCAGGTGGCGCAACTGGACCAATAGGATCGACTGGTGCAACCGGTGCAGGAACAACTGGCGCTACTGGTGCTACAGGAAGCTTGGGTACTACAGGAGCTACTGGTCCATTAGGTTCTACCGGCGCTACAGGTTTAAGAGGATTTACGGGATCTACGGGACCAATTGGAACAACAGGTGCAACTGGACCTCAAGGTGATCCAGGTGGTGCAACAGGTGCTACGGGAGAAATGGGTGCTACAGGAGATGTTGGACCTTTTGGAGCAACAGGTTTAACCGGTGAAATTGGTCCTGTTGGTGAAACAGGCGCAACTGGACCACAAGGTGCCACAGGTATTCAAGGTACTCCAGGTGGTGCAACAGGTCCAATTGGAATAACTGGTGCAACTGGATCACAAGGTGCCACAGGCATTCAAGGTCCCACAGGTGCCACAGGACCAAGAGGTAATATTGGTAATACTGGATTAACAGGAGCTACAGGTGTAGGTGCTACAGGCATTCAAGGTCCCACAGGTGCCACAGGACCAAGAGGTAATATTGGTAATACTGGATTAACAGGAGCTACAGGTGTAGGTGCTACAGGCATTCAAGGCGCAACAGGATTAACTGGTGCAACAGGTATTCAAGGTAATCCGGGTGGTGCTACAGGAACCACCGGTGCTACGGGACCTCAAGGTTTAAGAGGTGCAACAGGACTTCAAGGTTTTCAAGGAAATGTAGGTTCTACAGGTGCCACAGGACCAAGAGGTAATACCGGTGATACTGGTGCAACCGGTTTAATAGGTTCAACAGGTCCAACTGGTAATACAGGATCAACAGGATTAACTGGTGCAACAGGTATTCAAGGTGATCCGGGTGGTGCTACGGGAACCACCGGTGCTACAGGAGCTACAGGCATAGGTTCTACTGGTGCAACGGGTGTAATTGGAACGACAGGTGCCACCGGTGCTACCGGCGGCATAGGTTCAACTGGTTCAACTGGTCCAGTAGGCTCAACGGGCGCAACTGGTCTTGAGGGTGCCACAGGAGAAACAGGTTCTATTGGTCCTACAGGTGCAACTGGTGTTTTTGGTTCTACGGGCCCTAGAGGACCACAAGGATTTACAGGATCTACTGGACCAATTGGAACAACTGGCGCAACTGGATCTCAAGGTGCAACTGGACCAATTGGATTACAAGGAACTCAAGGTGTAACTGGTAATACAGGAACAACTGGTGCAACTGGATCTCAAGGTGCAACTGGACCAATTG
>Ga0315901_10000201_pt1 | contig 88230 bp, 130 predicted proteins | sample LakEriMetagenome_10_FD_203761 | JGI IMG/M metagenome (GOLD analysis project Ga0315901, IMG submission 203761) | Freshwater fungal communities from buoy surface, Lake Erie, Ohio, United States - Buoy 2 MA116 | ecosystem: Environmental > Aquatic > Freshwater > Lake | place: USA: Lake Erie, Ohio... | reverse complement strand
CATGATTTCTTTTGCAATATCCATTGCTAGTTCTTCTTGTAGAGTACCACGCCTTGCACACCACTGTGCAATACGAGTATACTTACTAAGACCGATTAGAGTATCGGCAGCAATAATACCAATATAGGCAACACCTTTTACTGGTTGGTGATGATGACTACACATACTTGTTATTTCACTACGAACTACAAGCATACCATCATAGCGTTCCTCAGTATGGTTAGGAAACGCTGTTGCATTTGGCATAGGAAAGTAACGTCCGGACATTAGTTCGTTGACGTACATTTTAGCAAGACGCTTGCCAGTTTCTTTGCTGTTTGGATCATTCTTGCGATCAATTACTAGACTATCAAGAACGTCTTCAAACTTTTCAGTAAGTTCTTTAATTAGTTCGTCCTTTTCGCCTTCTTTGATGAATTGCGAAATATTATCGCCAGCCCAATATCTTGCACCTGCTTCGTCGATGCGTTGTTTAATTTTTTTACTAGTTTTCATTTCTTCTCCGAGTTATAGAGGGGGTTCTCTATTAATGTAAGTATATGTTTTATTTAGGTTTTTGTCAATCATTCTTTGAAATATTTGTTAATTATTTCAAGATGATCTTCGTACTCGGCCATGTGAGCAAGTTCTTTTTCGATAGCATCCATAATATCACTATGCTCGCCCACACCAACTGGATTGCGTAGATAAACTTCTACGTTTATGCGATGCTTTTCTATATGTGCTTTAGCATGAGCCTTAACACTTTTAATCATTTCACTTCTTAGATCGGTCACTTTGTATTCTCCTTTTTCAACCAACTGTCTCTTTCCCAAGGGTAAACAAGCCATTCGTTCTTTTCACGCTTGTCAACTTCGTGCCACCAGTAATCAGGTTGGAAACTACTACCCCAATTTTGTGTCATTGTAGCAAAGCGAACGTTTTCGTGCCAGACACTATTCCACATATCACGTTCGTTGGGAAAACAAGTGCTTTCCCAATCTTTTTTAATCCAATTAAAAGTGTTGCCTGTATCGTTGATATCATCAACAACAAGAATATTGTGGCGACGATTGATATCCCAACGGCTTTTAGTTACTGCTCTTTGTTCCTCGAGAACATACCCAACTGCCATTTCAGGAAGCCAAAGATTACTCTCTGTATCTTCGTCGGGCATACCGTCACGCAATTGTACTTTAACTGTATGCATAGGAATGCCAATGCGGTGACTTAAAATCAATGCAAGTGGTAATCCACCACGAGTTAACCCAACAACGCATTGCGGCAACCACGGATCTTTCATCATACAAAGCATGATGCAGTCTGCCGCAGTTTCAAGATCTTGCCAGGTGTAATATGTTTTATCCATGTTGAACTAATGCCTTTATTGTTTCATAATTGTCTTTAGCAGTTTGCAATGCTGGATATTTTTTGCACAGTTCTGCTTCTTGTTGTTCATGTAACATCTTTTTTTCTGCCCACCTCATAACTTCCTCAGCACGTGGCGAAAAAGACAGGGTATGAGAATTTCCTGTGTATATTGTCCATCTTTTGTTATAACTGTCGTAGATTTCAAAATGATCACCCCGATATCTTACCATACCGTTTGATGGATCATTGTCGTTGTCGACAATGTAAGGCGATTGATTTTGAGTTGTTCCGTATAGATAAGAATCGCCCGAATATATATTGTTAATCATTTTGGATTTTTCTTTGCGTCTTTTTCTGCTCGAGTGAGTTTGTTATTCCAAGTATTGTTACTAATACCTAATTCATTTGCCATGGGTTTGGTTTTGCCTTTAGTAATCTTACCACCTTTATTAAGAAACTCGTCGATCATAGATTGTTCGGTTGTTTTCTTAGGTTCAGGACCCATTGCCATTATTTAGATTCCTTTAAGGTGTCAAATGTTTTATACTTTGCTAATGCTGCTTCGTATTGGTCTTTTAATTCTTTTAGTTTAGGGTACTTGGCTTCCATATCCACATCACGCTTTAATAATAACAGAACATCACGCATTTCGTCAAGTTCTTTCATAACGTCTCTGCCGTTTACAATAAGTGGAACGTCAACACGCATACTACCATTAATACCGCCGTCGATGGTAATAGCACTACTAGATAAATTTGATGTTGTGATAGTAGGCGAATTAATATAACCGCTGCTTGTAAAAACTGATCCCGGCGGCGGAAATTGACCTGTATATGATTTTCCAGAATCCCACATCGGATTTCCAGAAGTTACAGAAGAACTTAATGTATAACCTGTATCTGTACTTGTATATGTGCTCATACTTTTAATCCGATCACTGTTTTGCTCGTATTTCTTTTTTGCTTCGTTTTGTATATCACGAATTTCTTGATAGATATCTTTGCTAGGAGTATAATCAGAAAGGAGGGTCGTTTCTTTCGTTTTGCTTTCCGTTCCAGTCTTGGTTAACCAATTTGTAAATTGTTTTAAAATTTTCATATGCTTTCTCTAATGCCGGATATTCTTTACACATTTCGCTAACCATTGCAAAATCTGGATAACTGTTTTCCCATTCAACAGCCCTCCAGCCCTCGTCAATTGATTCGTCAATTGCATCCCACGTAGTTCCGTTATGTATGTATAATTTGTTGTCCATTGTGTTTAATTGAATATTGCCAATTTGGCTGTGGCTTATAGTAGACACATCGATTGTAAGATTATTTTCAATTAAACTTGATATATCAAGAGTAAAGTTATTTTCGTCGTTATCCATTTTTACCTACCTCGAGTTTATATTGATCCAAACACATGTCTTCGATGCTTTTAGTAAGTGTAACAAAGTTACTTAAATTGTCAACAACACTACTTACAGCATCACCTGCTCTACGTGGTGCTATTGTTCTATTTAATTGCTTGCCGGTTACACGTTCCATAGTATCCAATACTTCTAGTACACTGTAACCTTGATTGCTGCCTAAACATTCGTATGGAGTATTTTGTGGTCCTGCTTCTACTGCTTTTACAATGGCACTAGCAAGATCAACAACATGAATATAATCGCGAATGCAAGTACCGTCCCTAGTATCATAGTCTGTGCCAAAGATTTTAATTTCGGGCGTTTTTCCAGCAGCCACCATAGCAGCAACACGAATAAGATGAGTGGCAGCACCCAATTGACGATTAATGCCGTCAGTACCAGATACATTAAAAAATCTAAAGATTGTGTATCCATCGGCCTTCTCCTTTATTACATCTTCTGCTGCTACTTTACTTCTAGCATACGGACTTGCCATTTCCCAAGCACTACTGGTACTTGCAAACAGCATATGACCAGTTTCAACTCTATCCAGCATGTTTGCAGTACCCATTATATTTACTCGATAGTATTCGGTGGGTTCTCGTAAACTATCAGGTACTACACTTCTGCCAGCAAGATGTACGACAGCGTCATAACTGCCGTACACCCACTTTGTAATATCGTATGAAGTGTAGTTGTCACAGTAAGCAAGAATATCATTGTATTCGCTGTGGATATTAATATCCCAAGCATCTACATAATGTCCGTGTTCTTTTAGAATTTTACAAACATGACTACCGATGTATCCGGTTGCGCCTGTGACCAATACTTTCAATACTTCTTCTCCGCTACATGGTCTCTATAACGATTGCTGTCTCTACGCCACTGTTCGCCGTTGCCTTGCATGATGTCAATGTAACGATCAACAGTAGCATCGGTCCAGTCGCTAATTTTACCAATGTCTTTGTGAGGACCCTTCAGTAAATTTGACAACTTATGAACAGCATCTTCCTTGCTCCACGGAACATACATTCTCGTATGATCATTTGCAAAGATCTCAGGGAAACTGCGATATGCAGGAAATAGAACGTTGCAACCCAATGCATCTGCTTCACTAACAGTGTTACTGGTCCAATCTTGTAACGCACAGTTAAACAACACACGACTATTGTTTAGAATATCGTAGTATTCGTTCTTTTTAAGATTTTCATAAATCTTTAGTTTGCCTGCTGATTCTAATGCTCTTGCACGTTCGATATAGCGAGGATTGTTTGAACGTAACGGGCCACCTTGTAAAATAGCAAATTCTGTGTCGTCTGCATGATTATAATTTTCAATCAGATCCATAAAAAAGTCGGGTTGTTTTTCTTGATCCCAACGTGCAGCAAATACAACACGATTAGGTCTTTGATAAAACGGAGTAATAGTATCGACTCTGCTTTGTACTTCTGCTTTGCCAAATGCAAGTCCGCTAACGTTATAAAGTGGCGCACGCCAATTAGCAATTTTCATATGAGCAACCATTTCTTCGTTACTAGCAAGAACACCAGTAACAAATTCGTTGGTCATTTCTTCGTACAAACTCATCCAACGGCTCATACCCCAAACGTGTACAAAGTCGTCAGGATCAACTGCTTGTGCTAGACAACGTACCCAAACCTTTGGACGTTGTTCTGCAGGAATCTGATCCATAATGTACGGAAGCGATTCGATACCGGGTTGAAACATGTCTTCAAAGAAAACTGCGTCTTCACCAGTTACTTCACCATTACGCATCATCTGTACTAGATTCATCATCTGACTCATACTGAAATATGAACGTCCGTGTGCATCTAGAACTTGACCTACTTGGATAGACTTAGTGTTATCAATGGTGACACCGGGCACCGAGATATACTCAATGCCACGGCGTTCAAACACTGTACGGCTCCAGTCTTCTAACTGAAGTGTGTATCTACCCTCATAGGGCTCTAGCCCCATGTAGAATAGTTTACGCATTTCTTACCTTCTTATAGTTGTTACGTGCTTTTGCTCGTTGCCAACCACGCCACTTTACAAAAGCAGTCCATACACGAGACTTTTCGTTGTATAGATTTGCTTCATTCCATTCCCAGAAATCGCCTTTGTAATCGAGTTCAGTGCGACAAAAATCGCGGAACTCTTCGAGGTCGTTGAAGACTTTATTTACTACCGGATTGGTAATAGCCATTTAGTTTAGTTTCCTTTGTTTGAGTTGTTAGGATAAAAGATTAGTGAGCCATTTTCTCCATCTTCGGAGACTTCGATTTCTACAAAGCGGCCCGGGTACCTTGCAGAAATTTCTTGATACAAGTCGTCGCTGATCATTTCGCAACTCTTGTGATTTAGTTCTAAAATATCTTCATTGTAAAGTTTTTCAAGCCAGCGTTTGAACTGGATGAATTCGATGTCTCTATCATCGTGAAACACTTCAATACGAACTTTAAAGTGGAAGATATGACGATGAGGAACACCTAGGAAACTCACATCGTCCCAGTCGCCAGTTTTAAGACGGGGGTCTGTTGCAGCGGCAGGATAAAGATGCACGCCTTCTTTACGAAAGGTTACCCAAATACTTTTAGATGCTGATGTCATACGTTGTTCTTTTTCTTTTCTTAGGAAATAGTTGTGCAATGCTTCTTGCGTTTCGTTGTCTGTGTTCATAATATATAACTACTTTTATTTGTTGTCAACGAATAATTGTGTCTTTTGTGTACTTTGACCAGTCGGTAAAAGTATCACGATTGGTTAAATCGCTTACAGAATGAACCCAAACGCCTGGGTTAGTAGAACGAAAATCACGATCGTCCAACTTAATGCAGGCGTTATAACCAAGTTGACGAATGTACGGAAGTTTAACACTGATCATACTAATAAAGCGATCGTATTCGCTCCATCCTGCTTCAAGAACACCTTCGTGATATTTTAAGTCATAGTCTAGTGTAACCCAATAATCTTCTTTTAGCATAAATGCAATAGGATCATGCCATGCCATATATTGATCATATTCAGGTTGAGTTTGGTCAATGCTAAAACTCATGTTAGCACCAAAGTAGATATGATCAACTTTGTTTTTCTTGGCTAGTTTTAGAATTTCTTCTGCTGGTTGTAAACCAACAACAAACAGTGTTTTCATTCCGTGAGCCGAAGTATGTTCGACCTCAGTACCAACAAAGAAGTTTGGCTGTTCGCTTTTTACACCAGTGCTATAATTTCGTTTCATGATTTCCTGACCTGATAAATTTCATTCCACACTTGCCAACGTTTTTTGACATAATCGTTGACTTCGTTGTGTGGATAGTTGTTTTGCTTCATACTTGCTATTATACGATCTAAATCGCATAATGCAAGATCTAATGCTTCTAATCTTAACTTTTTTTCAAGCGGATCCATTTAGAGTTGCTTTCGCACTTAGTTTACTTTCGATTCTATGTATTTCGTCTTTGAGCCATAACTTCTGTGTTTTTAACTTATAAACTTCAGGGCTGACGTTTTGATTATTAAAAGTTTCCGAAATGTAAGTGTCTAGTTCTCTGTGTTTTCTTTTTAGTTCTTCAAGATGTGCATTTAGTTTTTCGTCATCGTTGTTGCTCATTTATACTTCCTCAAAAAGATTATTAAACATTGTACTAGCATTTACAGTTTTCTTACCAACATTAAGTCTAGTACCAATTACTTGCATCCAATATCTGCTGTACTTTTCGATTGCTTCAAGACTTTTGGTGCGATCTTTTAAACTAAAAATTTCGTCAACCACATCTCTAAAAGTTATACGATCAAATCTGTCATCTATAAGCATATATGGATATATTCCGCTATCATACATTCTATTTGCTCGTTGTGTACTTTCAATATGCATCCAAACATTGTGACCCATTTGCAGTGCATACGAAAAACTATCCCAACTAGTTCTACCTTCTTTACCTATTTTATTTAGGTCGCCGGGCTTGTAAATACAAATATCTTTCATTTGACAATGCATGGATATTGGTGAATCCTCAAATGCATCCACAATGCCATCCTGCACAATACCTTGACTAAACAGTCTTGTATCAGTGGAATACTTTTTATCATCAGCACTAGGACTCATCATGTAACTCCACTTGCCACGGTCTTCAATTCTTATACTATGATAAACCTGTCCATTAGCAGTTGCAAGGAAAGGACTTGCACAGTCATATGTAATCATAAAGTTTGGATTATGATACTTACGAACAGCACGTTGAATGTCAGTTAACAGCACTGCCCATTCGAGTTTGCTTGTGCCAAGGAAGTGCATAACATCGTGCATACCTGTTTCTAGCAAGCCATCGTGTATCATTGCAACAATACGACGAAGTATCAAGTGTACATCGCACATGTTCTGTCCACCCATAGCCCAACCATTAAAGTGAGTCTCTGGATATTGTTTTGGATCACAGTAGCCTTTGAATTCTTCGTACCACTCATCTGCTTCTTGATGATTGCCACCTTGAAGAACGTTTAGTACTTTGAAGTTACCGCGGCGATTTGCCATGTAATATTTTGCATTGATATGAGTTGCATCAACTGCATCTTGATATGTTTTAATACCTGATGCAGCACTGGCCTTTGGATCACGGAAAGTCCACGTTGGAATATCCAGCATCATGCCGTAGTCCATGTATTCTTCCATCCAGTTTACAACTAGTTCACGCTTCTTTTGTGCCTTAGGACAGTTTGGATCTGTCCAGTCACCTTCCCACAATCCTTTTGCAATTTGAAAACCACCCGAGTCGCCCAGCAACCAACTGTTGTTCCTATCACGGTTACGTAGCATATCTTCTTTTTCACTGAACTTATTAACGTCAAGTTCGGCATGACCTGCACTATAGAGCGCCCATTTGTAATGGAACGCTCCTTTGTTTGAGTTTAAGAAATTTAACGCTTCTACTTCACCAATACCTGCAGGAACACGATTAAGATCTACATATTCGCTGTATCGTTGTTTACCTATGAATGTAGCATAAAAGCCACTGATACTAGGCAAAAACACTGCATAATCATTTTGTGCCTCGGTTAAATTGCTATTCATTTAAACTTTAAGTCTTTCAATAAGTCGGTTAGTTCTGTAGTGCTATACGCAGTGTTGGGCCAAGAAGTAGTGCCGCTGGTAGTACTGATGTTAGGCGAATAGACCCGGGTTGAATTTGTACCAACGTAATCTTTGTAGTGGTCTCTGTAATTGTCTTTATATGCACGATTGTTTTGTAGTTCTCTCATCATACTTTCAAGATTTTGTACTTTTTTAAGCAATGATTCGAACGGGCCTTCTAGTCTTTCATCTTCGTTGAGTTCTTGTGCGTGAACAATTGCAGCAACCATCATAAAGTTACGCAATGCTTTTTTTACACTTGGATTATCTGACGCAAGTGCTGCGTCAAACATTTGTGCAAATTCTTCAATATTAAACTGTTCCATGTTTTATTCCCCATTTAATTTTTAACCAAATTCTTTCAAACGCATAATGAACCGAAGTCAAAATAATATGTATTGCAATAGCATCTGCAATACCAGTCCACAATGCAGTAATTAATAACGCAATTAGTCTGTATAATATTGTTCTAACTAAGGTTCGTGTATGAGTTTCCATTATTTTTGTTGTGCTGGAAGAATATACTCGTACTTGGCTAGTCCGCTGTCTACTGTAATTTTCATTGCACCTTGATCAGTGATACTTAGTTTTTTGTCGCCGTCGAGATGCAGAATTGCCAGAGTCTTGTCAATTGGCCAAGCCCACGTGTGTTTCAGTGTTCCTGTTACACTGTGCTGGAAAGTAAAACTACCAGCGTGTGTATTTAGATCACCAAAGTAGAAGTTCAAATTTCCGTTTTCAGTTTTAACTTGGAATACAGTTTCTTCGCTGTGAGCACCAGCCATCAGTTTCATACGGGCAATTGCAGCCATAGATGGTTCAATTTCGATGTCCCAAGATGATCCTTTAAATTTTACTGATTTGAGTTTTTCTTCGATAATTGCTCGGTTCATAAAGCGATAATCATTCTGGAAGTCACCGCCAGCATTTTTAAAGTGAATCTGTGTAGGAATAGTCTCTCCATTGCGCTCTTCTTGTTTAATAACAATTGTAGCCTTTTCTTTGTATTCCGGATTCTTCAAGTGGTAAGCAAGTTTGCCAAGATCTGGCATACCAAATACGCCAGTAAACTCGGCAACTGGCTTGTGTGTTGTGCCTGTTAAAATAACAGATCTATCTTCTGCCATGGACTCAATTGTAGTAGCAGATTCTGCTGTCACTTTAAGTGTAGCAATAAAGCCTAGTGAATGTGTATGCGATACGATGTCTTGTAAAATGTCTTTCATATTTTTCTCCAATGATTGTTTTTATTGTATAGTATAAGCCTTTGTAAGTCAACTCTTTTTTCTAATAGAATTGTTAGATTCAACTGCTGCTTCTAGTGTATTTAGATTTATGTTTGCATTTGCTGCTGTTTTTAGAAGTGCTTGAGTGTCTTTAGGTAAACACATTCCGCCCCAACCTCTTGTCTCTTTTTCTATAAATGTATGGCTTTCACCTATACGACTGTCAACACCGACTCCCCAACGCACACAGTCATAGTTTAATCCTAGTGTTTCGCAAAAATTGTACATTTCGTTAAAGAAACTACACTTGGTAGCAAGAAATGCATTTCTAAAATACTTGATTGCAATAGCATCTTGTGGTGTACAAAGAGAAATTTTTATTTCTGGATAGGTATAGGAATAAAAATCTCTCCAATAATCGGTGTTTCCGCCTGCTAAAAAGATGTGTTTTAGATTTCTCAAATCCTCATCTGCTGCACTAGCCCGTAAAAATTCAGGACTAAATGTAACAGAATGTTCTGGAAAATCTCTCTCGATGTCTTTCCACCCATCTAAGGATATTGTACTTTTAACTAGTATAGGAATGTGTTTAGGAAGTGTACCGATAACATGATGTACAATACTCATATCGCAACTTCCGTCATCAGTTGAAGGAGTAGGAACACAAACAATTGCAGCATGTAGATTTTTAATATCTTCGACACGAGTATTGTTAAAATTAGGATCTACTATAGTAATTTCGTGATATAAATTAAATGCATTGTAATAGGCTTTACCTACAAAGCCGTAACCAAGTAATGCTATCATGCTGCTATCCTTGCTTCTTGATAAAATTGTAATGTTTCAAAAGTAAATCTCCAGTCAGTTACTTCGATACCAACGCCTCTATTGCGTTTTTTAATCTCTTGTGCTAGTGGATAATCGTTTCCGTCTTCGGACATCTTATCTCCAAAAAAGTAAAGTCTATCCCCGCTTTTAAAATGTTCTAGTATTTGACTTTTATCTTTGCCTTTTTCGTAAATGTCAATGCCAGTTTCGCCACCAATACGTGCTTCAAGGTCTTTGAAGGTTGAATTAAATCCATCAACTAGTTTTTTTCTTTCCTGATCTAATTCGTCAAATTCAACATATAGACGACGTTCTTTTAACGTAGCATTTCTTCCTACAACACTAAAGTTGACTGCACCACCACGTTCTTCGATATGGTTACCTGTGCGTAAAACAAACTTACTTTGTTTTAATTTGCCTTCTAACCAGTGACGTGCGAGATCTGGTAATTGCCAAGTTGATTGTTTTACAACATTGCCTTTGACTCTTACTTCATTGCCACTGCAATTAAAAATAATACTAACAGCGTTTACAATACGTTCGTTGAGTTGCTCAACGGTTTTGCTATAATCGCTACCAGTTACTAGATATACAGAATTTTGTTGACAAAACAACAAAAAGAAATCAGCAAACTCAGGATTTATCTTTCCTCTACTAGGAGTAAGGGTTCCGTCTACATCAAAGATAAATTTATTCATATGCTTTTAGATTCCTTTTCTGCGTCAACTACTCTTCGACGTAAATCGCTACTGCTAAATCTGTGATCACGTTTGTTAAAATGTAACTCAATGCCACGTTTACGACATACGTCTTTGCCAGAAAAATCCTTTTCGCGATATTCTTCACCTAGAAATCGTATGTCAATTTCAAACAGTTCTAGTATATCCACTACATCTTGTTCTGTTTGATATGGAACAATTTCGTCTATAAACTTAACAGCATTTAGTTGAGCATAGCGTTCTACCAATGTTTGAACTGGTTTGTTTTTTTCTGTAGGGCGGTCTATTGTGGGATCTGTTTGCAAGCCTACAATTAAATAATCGCAGTTTGCTTTGGCTTCTCGTAACATACCAATGTGTCCGGCATGTAACAGATCAAAGGTGCTAAAAGTTATTCCTACTTTCATGTATTAACTCCAATCAAAAAGTGAATTAAACGTAGTATTTTGTTTAGTGCTTTCTAAATCATAATCTAGAACGCCGATAAGATTGTCAAGTTTGTTATCAATGATAACTTCTTCCATACTGTTATCATCAAATGGCAATTCTTTAAACCACTGCGGAAGTCTTAATTCGTCTACTGGATATGCTACACTAGTATACCCAAGTGGATTTTGTCTTACCTTACAAACAATAACTTTCATGCCGTCCACAATCTCTTGACTGTATCTGTCGCCGTTCATGCGCTTTAGTGTATTCCAGTTAATGCTTGCACGAACGTGACCTGGCATATTTGCTTTTCCAAGTTTTGCTTCTTCTCGCTGATATGCTTGAATATTATTGGCACGTTTTGGCGAGCCTTTTTCATATCCAGGACGTTCTTTAAATGCACGTCTAAAGTTTGTAATAGCCTCGAGTATGTCACTTTCCGGTTTCTTTAACAACACCATAGTAAGCAATTCGCTGAGAAACTCTTGCATAAACACAGGAGTATCACTGCGCTTTAGATCAAGACCCATTGCTTTAATCTTACCAGGTTTGCCGTCGACGTCTTTGCGTTTGTTTTCTTCATCATATACAAGAACTGCATAACGTTTCTTGGTAATAAACAATCCAGTTTCGCCTACAATTTCACGTCCTGCTTTGATTACTTCTGCACGGTTCTTTGGGCAATGAAACGCACTGCCCATAAATTCGCCGAAGGTTTTATTTGCTTCTTCGGAAACTTGATCATACAATGTAATAACATTTTCTTTACTCCATGGTATGTGTCCGTCGTTGATGTCTTTTTGCAGTGTAGAGAATGCACTAAAGTATACAGAGTCAGTATCACCGTAAATTATTGCCTTACCGACATGATCGTATTCGCCAGTGATAATTTCATTTACTTTACTAGCCATGTGCTTGGCAATCTGTCTACCAGTTAGTGTAGTGCTTTGTCCAATGCGTTTGTCGAAAAACCTGCAACCTGGATTAAGAATAGCACCATACAAACTGTTAAGGTTAATCTTCTTAACCAACTGACGCTTGTCCCAGAACGAAATTTCAGTTTCGTTTCCTGCATCCTTTGCTTTTTTAAGCATTGCCTGTAGTTCTTTACGTTCTTTGTACCAACGTGCCAGTAGTCCGGGAATAACAGATTCGAACTCATGTGTAAAGATAGTACCGTTAGCACTGATCATCCAAGGCATGTTGCTGTCAAACATTAGTTTATAAAGTTCAGCACCGCTTAACACGTCAGTACGACCATCTTCCCAATCAACTGTGATGGTCTTGTCTCTGCGTTGTTCCATTACCCAAGTGTATTCAAATGTGCCAAACAGGCCTTCCCACGCTGCGGCAAATGATTTTTTATGCAGTGTCATCTGCTCGTGGATATATTGATCAGTGTATTCTGGGCGTAACTGTCCAACAATACTTTCTGGAGCCATGTTTAATGCTCTAATTACTGAAGGATACAGACTGTTCAAGTCCATACTTCCAACCCACTGATGCAATCCTTTTTTGGGATATGCAACATATGCACCTGCTGCTTGTGTGTTGCCGCCGTGGTCACGTCTATTCGGAACCTGCATACCTCTACGGTGTGCTTCGTTGATAATTGCTTGTTCTGTAACAGCAACCGCACCCATAATAGTTTGCAACAGAACAGTGTTGTCGTGAGCAATCTCATTTGCTAGATCAATAAAGCGTAGTTTTTTGTCTAGTTTATCAAGTAGTGCAACGTCCTGTCTGTTATATTCTATAAAGGTTCTAAAGTCGTTATTGTAAAGTTGATCTAGTGTGCCTTCGTATTGTGTCTTGCGTTCATCTAGTTCGTACTCGCCAATTGCATCAAGTCTATAACTATGACGTTCTTCGTAAGTGTACTTACGATACAATTCTAGAGAGTCAATATGTACACGACCTACAAAGTCAAATGTCTCAGAAGTCTTGCCGTACTTTTCGTATTCGCGCTTCTTGGGATATTGATCCCATAAGCAAAAACGTCTAGTATCGTTTTTACTCAACACTCTAGCAACTCTATTGACAGTGTACGGAACGTCATATCCTTCACTGTTCCAACCACTTAGAATATCTGCATCTTGTATCAAGTCAAGAAATGTATCCAACATGTCTGCTTCTTTTTCAAAAAGAATACAGTTCTCGCCCCACTCTACACAATGTTCACGGGCTTGCTCCATTGTTAGTGTCTTTGGTGGAACTGCTAGTGTTATAAGTGCATCCACCCACTGTAAACAAACAGTGATTGCAGTAATTGGCATAAACGGATCGCTAGTAGGAGCAAATCCACGTTCTGGATCAAAGTCGGTCTCGATATCCCAAAATGCTACGTTTAGTTTAGGAGCATCTTGATTTTCGTAGTTTTCACTTAGACACTGAAAGATAGGATTAATATCGCTTTCAAACAGATTCTTATTTTTATTAATTGCTAATTCTTTTCTGTAGTCTTTGGTATTTTTACAAACAATGCGACTTAGCGGATCGCCATATACACTTTTATACTTTCCTTTAGGATCTTCGTAATAGAAAGTATACTTTACTGGATACTCTTGTTGTATTCGTTTTCCGTCTTTACGTTCAATAACTCTAATAATATCAGAGTCTCTGTCAAACATTGCGTCGACATATGGCATTCATTTCTCCTTGTTGCTTCTTGGCCAACTAACCATCTACTTGCTCTTAAGTGAGCGACTCTATTCATTACTTATTGTGTTTTAACATGTACAGTGTAATTTTAGGATCATCTACTACTAGTAAATCGCTTGGGTATTTCCTATCAGGCCATGATCGTCCTACTGCTACAACATTAATCATTTTAGGATTAACTTTTTTAACTACTGCTATTTTAAGCCTGCTATGGTCGGGGTACACCACAGTGTCCCCGACATTAATGCTGTTTCCTAAAATATCTTTATGTATTATTTCCTCAGTCATCTTTATCATAACCGAGAGTAGCAACAATAGTTTCGAGATCTTCGAATTCGTCTGTGTGACGTGTCCAATCTCTTTTCATTGCAACTTTGATTGCTTTGTTAATCAAACTTGGTTTGACATTAAGTTCTTCTGCAACACTTTTAATAGTGTCTTTTAAGCCACCTTGCAAGTCGGCAATTTCTTGTAGGACGCTAACACCTTCCTTAACAAGACGATCCAATTTTGCTTTTTCTTCAGGCCCGTAGACTCTGTCACTCATGTAATACTCCTTTTTTAAAACTTTAACAATAAATTGCTTGTTTGTCAACAGGTTATTTTACAAATGCACCTATTCTTCCGTGTACATCTGGATATTCTTTATAGGTATATCCTTCGGGAGGCTCTGTGCTTTCGCCCTCCCACACTGGTATAAAATGAACAATATTGTTTTCAAAATCTTGATTATGTCTAAAATGAACTTCTATTAGTTTGCCGCCAATGTATTCGCAGTTAATCCATTCATACTTTTCTACAAACGGTTTTAGTACATTAGGTAATCTTATTCTGTCAGCAACACGAACCCAATGTTCCCAACGTGTAAATGTTGTGTCAGGTTTATGTCCTTCTACTGCTAAAACTTGTTTTCCTTGATAGTAGTCTATACTTAGATGTCTACCTTCAAACCATTCACACCAAAAATGTCCTACAGGTAAGTGAGTGGTATCACGTTCTAGATAAACTTTTTGTGTACCTAGTCCTAACCCTTGCATATTAACACAAGGCCGTACAATATAATGGCCCGGTAAAGTTACATCTAAACCTACCGGGCCGCAATTATAATCGAGTTTTTTTGAAAGTATAAGTTTATCTAGAACCCACATATCGTCCGGATCAATTGTTTTCCAAACTAGATTTTCTGCGTATTCCATTTTTACTTTTTAACGTGTTCGGGTTTACCTTTGTGCTTGGTTTTAGCATAGTCTTTTGCGTCTGCTTTGCTCATGCCTTTAGCAGCCTTTGCTACTTCTTTACTAGCAGGCTTTTCGCCCGATTTTGCAGCGTAAACCATGCCCATAAACTTTTGTTGTGCTTTTGACTTGGCTTTTTCCAGCAACGACTTGTATGCTGTTGCTTCTGATTCTTTCATTTTTAAAGTTTTTGATTCAGCAGTAATAGGACTCATTACTTTTTCATCATACTCTAGTGCATGATATACACTGCCGATATAGTCTGCTGCTTTGGTAATCTTGCTTTGCTGCCAACCTTCGAGGCCTTCTGCTTCACTGATGTTTTTTAGCAATTCGTGTAGTTTAATTGCATACTTTGCAATTTTATAAAGTTCAGCACGAGCCATTTGTACTTCGTGATCTTGTTCTGCTGCACCAGCAAGTTCAGCAAGACCTTCAATTAGTTTAGATTCTGCCATAGCAGGCTGTCCGGCCTTGTTTGCTCTTGCTACAAGACCCTTGATAATTTCTGGAGACATTCCAGTTTTTTGTGAAAGTTCTGCCATGTTCTTAGCACCAAACGGTGTGCCAAAGTTTTCCAAATGATCTGCTAGTCTTGCCATTGCGTTAGCAATCATATCGTTTGGTTCTTTTACTGCTAGTTGTTGCAGTTTACGGCCTAGTGCAGCATACTTCATATTTGGTTCCATTGGTATCTCCGAGATCTTTTATATATTTATCGTTTAATTGTTTTACCGCCGAACAAACTTACATCTTTCATATCCAATGCGTTGTCAGTTGGCTTTTGCATTTTTACTTTTGTTTTACTGTTTGCAACAGTTGCTACACCGCCTGCACTAGTACCGCCTGCTGTAGCAGTTTCGGCAATTTCTTCAGTAAATTTCTTAGTAATTTTAATATCGTCACGTCCAAAGGCAGTTACAAATGCTTGGAATTCTTTTGGACCCATAACAAATTCGTTTGCGTTTGGTTTAAAGTATTGCATCACACGATCGTTTCTACGTAGTGTGCTCATTAGTCTCGGACTGGTAACTGTAAAGTGTCTTGTAATCTTCTTTGCTGCTGGTTCAACTCGTGCGTCGGCACTACCCCATGATCCATCTGATCCTTTTTTCTTACCTTTTACAGTAATCTTATTGTCAACTTTGTCAGACTTTTCTTTTTCTTTATATTCTACTTTTACTTTACCATTACTGGCTTTTTCAATCTGTCCAAGAAATTCGCCAAAATACGAAAATCTGTTAGCCAGTCCTGGAGCATCGATGGATATTGTTACACCACGTGCTGCTGTAAATGTTTTGTCGGCAAGCATTTTTTTAATTGCATTAACCAAATCTTCCTTGCTTTTAAGATTGTAAAACTTCCATTTAGCATCGGCAAATTTTAAATCTGCTGCACTTGGAACAAAACCTGCATAACCTACCAAGTATGGGTTGTCATCACCACCACCTGCTGCGGCAATTGGCTTCTTAATGCCAAATCTCATAAAGATATTGCCGGCTGTTTTTTCTTTTTCTACTCTGTCTAGTTCTACAATCTGATTAACTTGCATTGTTATCCACCTACTAATTTACCGCGCAATGGGTGTTTTTGTGTTGGTCCCATAGTGGGATGTACTTTTTTAGGCATAGGATCGGATCCTTTTGCTTGGTCTGGTTTTTTCTTTTCGCGACCAACATCTACATTAAGTAAAGCAGTTTCTGTTATTTCAAAAACTTTCATTTTGCTTTCCTTAGACCTGCAATTTTTGCATTGATACCGTACTGTGCTAGTATTTGTTGTTTTGCTTCTTGAACATTACGTGCAGATACTTGAACAGGGATCCATTGACTATAGAACTTCTGTTGCACTTGTACGTTTGCAACAAAAATGGAAAACACCTGTGTATCTTTTAATTCACGTATTAGCATATTAATATTTATTCCAATCAAACGGTTTACGTTTTTTAGGAATTTCTTCAACTGCATGACCGCCCTGCATTGCTGCCCATTCACGTAAACTATATTTAGGCTCAACGGATTCATTTGGGTTACTAGTCCAAAATGCCTTCCCTTGACTAGTTTGACTGGTACTAGGTTTAATATCGTTGCCCATACTTTTCACAAATTTGTACATTGCAGTAGCTATTCCGTTGCGTTGATATTCATCATTAACACGCAAATTGCCGGCTACCAAATATGGATCAGCCTTTTTAAATCGTTTAAACAAACCAGAAGGTTCATCGTTTCCTATAACGATAAATCTCACATATCCAATAGACTTATTATCTATAAATGCTTCAACTTTTATTTGCGGAATCATATTACTAGGATAATGATTTGCAACTATTTTTACTTTGCCTATCTTAGTATCAACTACAGTTTCTTTATGAAAGTCTTTGTTTAATAATTCAGGATTTATGCTTTCAAAAAGTCCTATGTTAAACAAAACATTTGTGTTAGATTCATTTAGTTTAAAGAACGGACCTTGGATGATACTTTTGCTTTTTTCTTTTACTAATCCTCTATTGAGATTTTTCTTAAATTCATCTGTGATGTGTCTATTTCGCAGTCCTTGACTAAAGAACAAGTGCGTTTCTACAGGATTGTTCCCGAACACCTTTGCTATTGCTGCCATGCGATTTCTGCCTTCATGCCCTACTACTCTAGCAGGCATAGAAAAATCACCATTTTCCCACGATTCTGGTATTTCTATTCTAAGGAAAGGACTGCCGATAGTGCCGCCTTGTTCGAGATGTTGGGCTATTTTTTCAGAAGGTTCACCGTCTAATGGTGCTGCTAGATCTATAAAATGCTTAGGAGTCATAGTCACACGCAAACCTAAATAATCGACTTCTTGGTTGTTAGGAACAGCACCCCATCCATTTTTATTGTCAATTATATCTACATTGGTATTGACACCTTTTACAATACGATCGTCTTCTTTAAAAAACTCATTTTCTCTTATTGTAAGACGACCTTGCTTTGTTAAAAATTCTTGATATTTTGGATCAGAGTGTTTCATTACAAAATTTATAGAACTATCTTTGTTAAAATCGTTGAACGTATAAAAATTGGTACTTGGCCCAATAAACTGATATTCGTCGAAAGTTTTGTGATAAATTACAGAATCAATTCTTCTAAAAAATAATCCTCGGCCGTATCTAGATTGAGAAAATTTGTCAACTACGTAATATCGTTTTTCTATTTTAACAATATCGTTTATTTCAATATCTTCTCGCCAGTTTTCTGTATTTTCTTTGACTTGTTTCTTACTCTTGCTGTCTTCATAAACTGGATTGTTATTGTTTAACTTTGATTCTTTATAGTACGGATTTTTTGGATCAGTGTCTCCGGTAACATCTGGCCACCAATCTAACTCGAAACGTTTTCCATCAGCAAACATCTTCTTCATTGACTTGATGCGCTTTTCATATTCGGCTTTCGAAGGTTTAACATTGTTTTCAACAACGTCAAGCACATATTGTATAGTAACTGCATTGGCACTTAAACTTGCACATCTTGCACCCACTTCACCTTTTAGATGATCTATTAAAATACTTTCGCTGCTTTTTGCCAAGTCGTCGGAAAGATCATGCGGTACTCTCAAGTCAACATAGGAATAAACATAATCGTAGTGTGGTAGTGGTGACGAGTGTAGAATGTATTCGTCCAACACTTCGATTCTTTTAAATCCGTCTTTGTTATACCAAATTGCTCGTTTATGTGTTAATTCATCTGGATTTTTAAAAAACTTTACCAGTTGTTTTACATATCCGGCAGGTTCGTCATTTTTCCATTGAGATAAAACATTTAAAGATTCAGCAACTTTTTTTCCACGCTTATCGTTTACTTCAAACAGATCTTGTATTTTCATCATACACCATACTTGTTGCGTTTTGGTTTGGCAACTGGACTGTTTTTATTTGTACTGTCCATTTCTTTACTTTTTGTATCGCCGTTGTTTAAATCTTTATAATTTAAACCAATTACTTTATAACTTTGTTTAAGCATTTCGGCTTCGACTTCTGTGTACGGGTGTGCAGTTTTTTTCTTGCCTATCCAACTCATTGAATCCATATCTGGCGGAGTTTTTCCATCAGAACTTGCAAGGGCCATCATCAATCTGTACTGTCCGTAGTCACTACCAAATGTTCCTAAATTCGGACCATCATCATATGTATGCAAACCTGCGGTTGACTCTTGTTCTCGTTTTGATAGTTTACTTCCGGCGGCTTCACTGATTATATCATGTATTTTCATGTTAAACTCCGTACTTGTTGCGTTTTGGTTTTGAAACCGGGCTTGACTTATTTACGTCCGTGGTTTCTGTGCTTTTACTACTGGTGATTTGCACTGGTGTAACACCCATCAATCTTGAGGCCAAAGTAACAATTTCTTCTTCTTCTTTGGTGTACGCAACCTGTGTTAAATTTTCTGCATATTCAGATTCTTGCTCAAAGTCGTCATTGGTTAAATGACCATCTGCCATTGCTTTTGCGGCTGCAACTGCAACACCGTATCTGTACTGCATGTAAGGATCTGTATTTCTAAGTTGCTTTTGTATAAAGGTAGCAGGCATAGGATCTGTAATTCTAGCAGGAAGTTTTCTAGACTTGCCAGTAAGTTTTGGTTCGCGCTGTTGTTCGTTAATAATGTCTCTAATTTTCATTTTTTCTTACGCCCTCTAAAACCCGGCTTTGTATTTAGCGCACCTGTCATGTGTGGAAGATTAAACCATAATTCAAACCATTCTTTATCACCAGGCTTGATATTTTTTTCTCGTTCTATACGACGTTTTTCTGTTCCGGTTACAGAGATGTTTTCGTTGTAAGGAGTATATCCTTTAAACTCATTTATGCCTGCAAGACGTTTTAGATCATCGATATTCATTTTTACCTTCTTGCTCTTTTTCTTTCCACCAATTTAAAAAATTCATTGTTGGATTGCTTAGATACCAAGCAACATCTTTATATGTTTTAAATCTTGCTTGTAGCAATTCTTGTTTAATTTTTCCGTATTCTGGGTCACGCATTGCTCTTCTATCAGATGGTAAATTAATAAGTTCTTTTGATTTTTTACCGGCATACTTGCTTAAAAATTCTTGTAGGTTCAGCATATAGTAGAATGGTGTATCTACTATTACTTCGCCGTCCCATTCGCTTTGACTAGGAATACCTTGCTTATAACCTGCTAAGGCACGGTTAACTTCTTCACTAGCATCATAGTCTGTTGGCCGCGATAAAGTCGTTCGCGCACCGCCTCCTAGATCTTTTGGTTTATATTTGTCATTGTAGCCTTCAAAACTTCCTAAGTCTAGTATCTCTGGGTTCCAATATGCTTTAAATTTACCACCCGGTATCATAATAAAGTTTGTGCCATGAAATCCTGATATATTATCGGGTGTAGTAACCAACGCTTGTGTAGGGTGTTGTACACCTAAACCGTTGAAGATTTTTTGTTGAAAGAAGCTACTATTGCCTTTTACACCTTTGCGTTCTCCGCCTTCGTTATTAACTTTTATCATAAGATTTGTAGCGCCTCTGCTTCGAGATTCACCGCCCTCAAACATTCTATATAATATAGGAGTATTGCCTAGTTTATTACACATTTCAGCAGCAACTTTTACACGCTCAATAGCGTGATCTGTATCGTTAATAAATGTAACTTTTTCAGTAATCTCATTTACTTTCATTTCTTTTTAGCTCTTCCTGATTTCATATTGGCACACCAGTGGTACATCTTTCCACGTTCGCCGCCAGAATTCTTTGCACGTTTGCGTAATGCTGTTACACTGCCACTGCAACTAGCACCGGCACGTTTTACTCTACCAGGACGGCTTTTGCCTTTTATTTTACCATCTGCAAAGTTTTCGTTATATGCTTTGTCGGCGGCTGCTTTTGCACTTGCACCATCTGGGTGGCGTGGATTAATACTAACAACATCACCATTCATAAGGTCGCTTACACTAGCACTCTTTCCTACTTTGTCCAACAGTTGATGCAGTTTATCATTTGGGTCGTAGCCATTGGTTTCATATCCCATTTTGCCACGTACTTCTGTTCTTTTGCCTGTGTTTTTATCTAAAATATGCAATATTAACATATTGGCACGTTTGTCACGTTCCAGTTGTAACAAATAATTTTTGCTATCAGCAACATTTTCGTTTATATCTACGTCGGCACTTTTAAAAAATTCTGGATATTTTTTGTTGAACATTCGCATAATGATGCCGGCTTTTGTGTGTGCTTGGTTTTCTTCGGAACTACCAGTTTTGCCGCTGTCTTGATTTAGATCACCATCTAGCGATTGTTTAAAATGTACAAGTTCGTGTGCAAACGTTCTTAGTATGTCAATAGGATGACGATCCTTAATACCTAGATATATAGCACGGTCATCGTTTACAAAACGTCCAAACGATGGATAGTCTTGATGATCTAGGTACGGTTCTAGTTTAATTTCGGGTAACTTATTGAGATCCAACACTTTTACAGCAATTGGAAGAAACTTCTCAACAGCCGACATTAAATCATTTTTTTTTAGATCCAATGACTGATTTTCACTAACGGACTGGCTGATCCCCATTGCACTGCGAACAGCATCATACATCTGTTGAGCAAGTTTAGGATTTGGTACACCTTGTGTAAATGAATCAAAGTCGCCTGTTGCTGCTGCCGCTCGCATTTTACTAGCACTCATGCCTTCTGCACCATCGGCGTCAGGATCTCTTTCGCCAGCACTTACAACTGTAATGCTATCAAACTGAAATGGTACTTTTCCGCTCTTGTCTGGTTTTCCATTGTAGGTGTCGAACAGTTTCTGAAAACCATCTACTCTGTCGCTGCCTGCAACAAACACAACATCAGTGTAACCTAAACTTTGAATATATTCTAGTGCAACAACAGGTGTGTTAATGCCCTCACGACCGATTTCTATACCAGGAAAGAATGCCTTAGCAAACTTTAATTTTGTACCAAAGTCAAGTGGATCTTTTTTTTTATCTTGACTGTGACTTAAAAAAAGAAAATGATCGCCGGGTATGCTTTTGATTTTATCAACTAATTTAGCATGACCGATAGTTGGAGGATTCATTCTGCCAAATGCGAGAACTGCAACTTTACTACTTTGTTCAAACAGTTCTCTCAGTAGCATTAGTATTCTCCTTTTTTAAAGTTCTCAACTTCTGCTTCTAAAATTCTATTGATAATTTCAATTTTATCGTTATCGGCCAACAAGTCTTCCGGACGCTTTTTAATATTAAACTTTTTAACATACTTTTTAACAGCCGCATCAATAATCGGGATCATTTCTTTCTTAGAAAACTTACCACCGTTCTTAACTGCTTCTTGTACATTTAACATCATAGGATACATATGTCTTCTATAAAATGCAGGATCGTTACGCATAAAGACCATAAGGTCTTCGACCAAATCCCACGGAAGATTTTCGTTCATATCCATATTTGAAAAATCTGTTACTTTTACCATTTTCTACACGACCAATATCTTGCTTTTGTTCTAGGACCTGGGTTATCACAATTGTGTCTTGCTCTAAAACTACGACGACGAGCAGGATTTGATTTTTTAATTTTCATATTCGGATCGCCAAAGTTTACCTTTTTAATATTTCCTGTACCTGGGTTCTTAACATAAACCTTGAACTTTTTAACATCGCCACGCATGGGCTTGCCAAGCGGTACTTTACGTCCTTGATATTCTGCTTCATCTAGTACATCATCTTCGTTGAACCACATAACACCGTAGGCTTCGTAAAAGTCGTCGCCATCGTATGTTTCTTCTTCAACTACGTCACCTTCGGTTGAGATCTCAATATCAAAGTCTTCGAATCCCTGTTCAAACATATAATTTGCTAAACGATTAGCATATTCGTCTGATTCTTCTTCACTCAATTGTCGAGGCAACGGTATTTCGTAAACAGTAGTATCCTGACTGCTTTCATAAATTTCGTGACTGGGGAAAATACTTTCATCTAACTTTTTAGATGTTTGTTGCTTTTCCATAATTATTCTTACAAAATGTTCCATGTTTACCTCAGTGATTTAGTGTGATGCTGTTTATACTACCTTGAGTCCAAGAAGCAGTTGCTCGTACCCAAACATAATTTCCTATAAAATTCTTAATAGTTGTACTGGTTGTTGACCCAACCGCAGTGTATTCTGTAGTGGGTACTGTAAACCAGTCTGTTTCTACAGGTGATACTGCTAGTGTTGCTTGCATCTTAACAGTACCTATAAACCCTGCTACTGAATATTGAACAGTATGGTAACCATCTGTTTTACCGTAATAGCCGTCGGCCTTGTATTGTTCGCCGGTAACAGACTTGGTACCTGTACCGGAATATGCTTGATTTGATAAAATTGTTTCACTTGTAGACGACATATAACTATTTATCAATGTTTGCTTTATAGATTAACTTATCTATTCTGGTGATATTATCACCAACAATCATTTGCACCAGCATTACTACATGTTCATTACGTACATACATGTAAGTTCCTTGAATCCAGCGATATTCGTTTTCGTGATGATCTAATGCAACTTTGCCAATTGAAACATTTTTAGAATTTTTCTTAATCCAGTCGGCTAATATCTTACTGCCCGGTTTCTTTCCAAATGTCAATTTCCAAGGAAACTTTGGTTCTTGATTTACTAAGATAACATTTTGATTGTTGGTTAGAAAGTCAATTGCTGACTCAGAAGGTTCCCATATTTCGACGTTAACAGAAAGTTTTGATGATACTTTTTTTAATAAGTCGTGGTCGTTTGTGTAAATTATAAGTGTACGACTTTCACAACGAATCATATATTCGCCGGCATTTTTTAAACACTTGTATATGTGATAGGCTTCATCAACTTCGTGTGAATGTATAACTGTGGCTTTAGAAAATCTATTTCTAAGAGTTAAAATTTCATTGGATTTATTACGCTGAACAAATTCTTTTAAACGTTGTTCAGCGTAAGACAATTTACCATTACGTTGTAAATCTGTACGGAAAATACTTGTAAGTGTATTTGTAGTTTTTAACTTATACAAATATTTCCCGTAATGCAATCGCTTTGCTTCATGCAGTTTCAGATTGCTCATGTGTTTCAACTACTAATTTAATCTCGTTATCATTGATATCGATATGTACTTCGCCGCCATCTTTTAGGCTTCCAAACAACATAAGCCTTGAAAGAGGACGTTTAATATCTTTGTCAATCACACGTTGTAGCGGTCTTGCACCCATTTTAGGATCAAAGCCTTTGTCAACCAAGTAATCCAGTGCTTCGTCACTAACCGTAATTTTAACATTCTTGTCTTTGACTTGATCCATGAGTTCTTTCAAGAACTTTCCTACAATTTTCATCATAACAGGCTTGCTAAGTTTTGAGAATGTAATTACACCATCGAGACGATTTCTAAATTCCGGACTGAAGTACTTCTTTAGTTCGCCGTCTTCGTAATCTCTGTCAAGACTTTGACTAAAACCAATAGTATTTTTCTCTGCTTCTTTAGCACCAAGGTTAGTGGTTAGGATAAGAACGCAGTTACGAGCATCTGCTTCTTTGCCGTTGGACCCTGTGATTTTACCATTGTCCATCAACTGTAGAAGCACTGCACTAACATCAGGATGTGCTTTTTCAATTTCGTCTAGCAACAGTACACAGTTAGGATTCTCTTGTAGTTTGATGATGAGTTGTCCTGCATCATCTTCAAATCCAACGTAGCCCGGAGGTGCACCGATAAACTTTGCAATACTGTGCTTTTCTTGGTATTCACTCATATCAAAACGAATTAGTTTAACACCAAGGTGATGTGCAAGTTGTTTTGCTGTTTCAGTTTTACCAGTACCTGTTGGCCCCATAAACACAAACGAACCGATTGGTTTGTTTTCAGGTTTAAGTCCTGCTTGAGCAACAAGAATTTTGTCAACAATACTTTCAATTGCACTGTCTTGACCATAAACACTTGATTTTAGATTTGTTTCTAGATTGACAAGATTTTCTGTTTCGCGTTCGGCAATTTGATCTTCGGGAATCTTTACAAGTTTAGCAAGTTCGTACTGAATATTTTCAGCAGTTACAACCTTGTTGTCAACTTGATCCAGCACTTTGAATCTGCTACATGCAACGTCAATGAGATCGATTGCTTTATCAGGAAGTTTTTTATCTGCTTGATACTTGACTGAAAGTTTAACAGCGGCTTCGATTGCATCATCAGTGATTACTACACTATGATAATCCTCATAGTACTTGCGAATACCATCAAGAATTTTAACAGACATTTCTGGTGTAGGTTCATCAACATTTACACGCTGGAAACGACGCATAAGTGCGCGATCTTTTTCAAAATACTTGCGATACTCTTCCCAAGTAGTGCTTGCAACAACCTTAACGTTGCCTTTTGATAGGGCAGGTTTGAGCATGTTTGCAAGATCGTTAGCACTGTTTCCACTGCCAGCGCCTGCACCACTGATCATGTGTGCTTCATCAATAAACATAATGGTCTTGCCCTTTGTTTGTAGGGCTTGAAGAACAAGTTTAAAGCGTTCTTCAAAGTCGCCGCGGTACTTACTGCCGGCAAGCATACTACCAATGTCCAGTGCATAAACATTATAGTCTTGTAAAAACTTTGGTACTTGTTTGTTAACAATTTTCCAAGCAAGACCTTCTGCAATTGCAGTTTTACCTACACCAGGATCGCCAACCATTAGTACGTTTGACTTGGTTCTACGTCCAAGTGCAAGAGCAACTTGTTCTACTTCTTCTTCACGTCCAATAACAGGATCAATCTTGTTTTTCTTTACTTCGCTGTTCAAGTCTGTGGTAAAGGAACGAAGTGCCTTGTTAGCAACGCCTTGATTTTCCTGTTGTTCTTCTTCGTCAACCATGCTATCAAATTCAGTACTCATGTAAGTAACAAATTTGTCTTTTGAGATACCGGCTTGTTGTGTTACAAAGTATGCATACGAACGTTTTTCGTTTAGAATACTAACAAATACGTCACCAACGTCAATGTTATTACGTCCATTAAACAATACCTGTGTAAATGCTCTATTCAATACACGTTCAACAGTTTGTGTCTTTTTAGGCTTGTACCTTGTGCCTTCGATCTTAATCTCATCTAGTTTTGTCTTGAGATAGTTTTCAAGATTCTTTTTCATTAGTTCAGGGTCGGCACCAAACCCAATAATAACTTTTTCAAAGTGTTCTTCACACAGTATTGCATACAAAAGATGCTCAAGTGTAATGTACTCATGCTGTAGTTTTTTAGCATCGTTCATTGCTTTGTCAAAAACAACTTGTAGTACTTGGCTAGGTTCAACCATTTTTAATCCTTTTGATTCTGCGCTTTTCGGCCATTTTATATTTTAGTTTACTAACTCTGTCGATGTACTGAATACCATGTAAATGATCGTATTCATGTAAGAATATACGTGCATCTATATCATCAAACTTTGTTTCTACATGTATAACATTTTTAAAGTCACTTGTCAAGGTATCAAATTCAACAATGCAACTAATTGGACGTTTTACTTTTAAAAACAGCCCAGGATGACTTAAACAGCCTTCGGGTCCTTCTTCAGTTTCTTTGCTTAATCCTTTAATAACAGGATTCATCACAACAGTTATCTCACCGTATTGTCTATTTAACACAGGTTTCATAACAAAAATCTGATACGGTACTCCTACTTGATTAGCACTTAACCCTAGACCGCCTTCTTTAACCACAAGGTCGATCATATCTAATGCAATCGGTGCAGGATGCAGTTGATTAAACGGCCAAGTTTGCGTTGGCGTTTCTAGCATAACATTAGGTGCTAGTATTAATTGCATCATTTATAACTTTTATCCTTTCGATTATGATATCGTCTGATATCTTTGGAACAAAACCTTTTACTGTTAGATAAAGATGGCCAGTTATTCCTTTAGCAGGGTCTATTAAACCGTATCCTGCAATAGAAAAAACAGTTCCAGGTTGAGTTCCTTTAGGTATTTTAACATTTATTTCGTTGCCAGTCAATGACTTAATAACAACGCTTGTTCCTAAAATAAGATCAAAAACACTAACTTCTTTTGTGCATTTTAGATTCTTACCATCTCTTTCAAACACTGAATGTTTCTTTACTCTAACAAGAACAATTAAATCACCTCTAGGTATTGAAGCGATACTGTTGTCGCCTAGACCTTTAAAACGTATGGCTTCGCCGTCTTGTATACCAGCATGTATTTTAATTGTAGCAATAGTACTTTGTCCATTAAACAAATTGTAATTTGCAATTAAATCTTTGCCAGTAACTACTTCTTCTAAGTCTAGCGTAATTGCTATTTTAATATCTCGATTTTTTCTAACATTAGGATATCCACGCATAGTTCCAAAGAATGCATTTAATATGTCATCCATGTTTGTTGAATTGAAGTTGTATTCCTGTTTAGGTTGATCATACTCTGCACGTTTTGTAGTATCTTTTAACGTTTCGTATGCTTCGTTTATTTCAGCAAAACGTATGGTATCACCACCCCTGTCAGGATGGTGTTCCATTGCTAATTTTCTATATGCTTTTTTTATTTCATCTTGTGTAGCAGTTTTTGAAACACCAAGTACTTTATAATAATCCATTGCTTATTATATATCGTCTATACGTATAGCGATATTAGTTAAATGGATTTAATCTTTGCAATGCTGTTTCTTGTTGTTGTGTAGCGTTTGTTGCCTGTTCTGTTGCTGCCGCAATTTCTGCATTTGCAGCCTCTAAAGCACTATTACTATCTTTGTAATAGCCTTCGTATGCAATTATAATTGCCTGTTGCTGTTGAATAAATGCTCTTAAATCACTAAGGTTAAGGGCAAGTGCTTCATAGCCCTCATCAGTTAGTGCAAAGAACACAACAGGTTTTCCTTTTGCTTTTAATTTTTCAATTTGTGCTTGAAAGTTTTCTGGTGTTACTACATACCACTCAACATTTCTAGTTTGTACTCTATCAACTCCGGGCAAAACCAGTTCTGGTTTTTCAACTGGTTTTGCCGATATTTGTATAGGTTGTGGTTTTGGAGCACCACAGGCACTAACGACGAATAAGATCGTCGTAAAGCCAAGGACATTCACTATTGAACGAACGTGCATCTTTTGCATTCCTTTCTTCTTCTGTTAATTCTGCCCCACTTAGTAGTTCGAAACATCTTCCTACTTTATTGCTTGCCCCGTTAATAATGCGTTCGACCAATGCAGGTTTTTCGTTGCCCAATACACCCAAGTCATGTTTAGCCAATCTGTTTGACAGTTCTCTATTTTGTTCTCGAATGGCTTGAAACTCTCGGTTGATACGAGTTATTTCTGCATTAGCCTTAGCAAAATCTTGTTGTAGTACATTTATAGTTTCTTCATTGGTTTGTACTGCTATTTCTAACTTAGCATTATTTTCAGTTAACGTAGCAATTCTAGACTGACTGTCTTTGTAATACCAAGCAAAAGCCCCTGCCATTGCTAGCATCAAGACTCCCATCATTGCCATACCTTTTAATCCTAACATAGACGGTACTCCAATTTTAAAACCACTGGTTAGCCTAGTAACTTTGACAATGTCTTTGGCCCGGCCACTCCATCGGCTGTTAAGCCATTCTTTGTCTGCCATGCTTTTAATGCTGACTCTGTTCCAGGGCCAAATGAGCCGTCTGCTGTAACTCCAAGTGCTTTTTGCAATTTTGCTACTGAAGGGCCGCTTGATCCTTTTTTCAATGTTTCTGTAACGCTGGCTGATGCACCACCAGTACCACTTGATACGGAACTGGCTGATGGTGTAAAATTTCCACCAAGTACTTTCAATGCTTCTTCAAAACGTTCTTTACGATCAGCAAGGCCGATGTCACCACCGTTGATGATTTTTGTCATCTTAACAATGTCTTTGGTGTCAGCAACTGCATTTAGTTTCTTTGCGTTCCAGAACCAGCAAGCACTCTCGATAGCACCTTTTTCAGTTGCAACATAATCAGCAGCCTGTTCTGCTGTCATGTTAACACTTTTACCAAAGTTGGTATAGTTCTCACGGCCAGTAAGTTGCTTTAGACCACGACCACGGAATCTCCATCCGTCGCCTTCTTTTACGTTGCCCATCTTGGAAGTTCTGAACTCGTCCATGTAAACATAGTTAGCAATCATCTCTGGGTTTTTAGCATACTCTTTTGCGTTACGCTTGCCTGGACCAAAATAGCGAGGGAATATTTTTAACAGAGTTTCTTCTCTATAATTCAAATTCTCTTCGAGCATCTTGAAGTTACCTGACTCGTGAGCACACTGAGCCATAAATCCTGCAACACGCTCGATTGTGTTAATTTCGTACTTAGGAAATATCTCTATCATTGCGGCATGCCACTTTTCGGCATCCGGATTTCCTTTTAAAATTTGTTTTACTTGTTCAACTGTAAATTTGAACTTTAAGTCTTCTGCGCCCATAGTAAATTCCTTTCTTGACACTCGCGACATTGGCAGTTGTCGCACACTTTCATTTGACCAAATAGTCTTAGACTATCGCTGTCTCTATAATCTTCCCACAAACTAATGCCACAATGTGCAGATCTTCCGCAATTATTGCAACGCTTATCGATAGATTCCATTAAATTCTTTCTAAAACTAATGTATGTCCAGCATTTTCGAAGGTTAGTATAGTATTACCATATTTTGTAACATTGTAATCGCCTACGTATTTTGTAAGAAAAAGTATCTCTGCATAATCGTTAATATTTATTTTTTCTTTAATACTTTCGTTAACTTGCACGGTATTTCCGAAATCCTTAACTTTAAATCCAATAGGATCTGCAAACACTTTTTTAATAATTAATTCTTCATCTTCGGTTAACTCGATAGAATCCAAGTAACTTTTGTTAAAGAAATTTTTAAAGTTGTTCATATTAGATTCTGTAACTGTTTGATTGTACGAATCTGTATCCAGTGGTATTTCTGCTGCTAGGTTTTCAACAGTCAACGGCTGACTGCGAAATCCTCTGTAGTATCTAAATTTCCAATTTTTCTTAGCAGTTAGTTTTGTAATACCATCCATTAGTTCCATGATTTGTTCTGGAACACTGTTGTCTCTTTCGATTTCAACAAACACACGATACATACCGTCTTCTAGTTCACCTGGCGAAACATCTGCATCCAGTACAAAACTATAACCTTTTTCGATAAAGTCAGATAAATCTCTAGCAGGTTGTTCTTCGTTTACAGTGAAACTTACAACAACGATATCTTCGTCGCTGCCCATTTTACTTTTATAAGAATCGATTTCAATGATTCTGTAGACTAAATCTACCAAATCGCCTTCTTTAAGTCCCATTATATTCCAACCTCTCCTGCTGGTGCGATCTGATCTTGTGCTTCTGGCGGAGTATCCTGTGCCATTGCAGTTTGCTCAGGATTTTCTTGCGCCATATCCTCAACTTCCGAATCTTCTATCTCTGTATTATACATATCAGACAATAGTTTTTTTGGCATACGTATTTCTACAATCCATATTGGATGTCTTTCGAGTTTGCCTTTTTTAGTACCAGGACGAAAATCGTCAGGATCCATTACAGTTCTTGGTTTAATGATGTAAGATTTCTGATAAAATACTTTGCAGTCGTAATCTAGGAGACGCTTGCCACCCATTGGATCTGGCATTTGATCAGCAGACCAAAAGAATTTTGCACTAACCCAGTGACGATCAATAATAGGACCTTCAGCTAACTCGCCATCTTCCCAATTTTTGTAAACATATAGATCGAGTTCGTCTAATACACGCTCAAAGTCTTTTAACACATTGAAGGCAGTATTGCTTTCGTACATGCTTTCGATGTTTTTAATTACATCTATGGAATCAAGAATGTTTGCCATTGTATTTCCTATTCTTTTCTATACTTATTTAGTCGTTTTGCTGTTCAATATGCGCGGTTTTCTTTATGCCTCAAAGGTTAAATAAGTGTGCAGGGGAGGAAGTTTCCTGCAAAGGAAACTAACCCTGTGTTCCAAATCCATAGGAGGACTTAATGGGTAAAGCTAGAGCCGCTAAGAGGCAAGCAAACTTTTCAACTAACAACACCAATAATGTTGTTAAATTTAACAATTTCCTTCCAAAAAAGAATCGTACAGTAGATATACTTCCACGAAATAAAAGCCAAGAAAACTACGTGTTAACACTGTTGGATCCGGGTAAAGACATAGTCTTTGGTATTGGTCCAGCGGGAACCGGTAAGACTATGTTAGCCTGCCAGGTGGCCGTAAAGAAGTTTTTAGAAGGTGAAGTAGATCGCATTGTTGTAACTCGTCCTGCTGTCAGTGCAGACGAGGATCTAGGATTCTTACCAGGTACGCTAGAAGAAAAAATGGCACCGTGGACTAGACCTATCTTCGACGTTTTTAGAGAGTATTTTTATGCTAACGAAATCGAAGGTATGATTCAGGAAGGTGTTATTGAAATATCACCTCTTGCATACATGCGTGGTAGAACATTTAAAGATGCTTATATCATTGCAGACGAAATGCAAAACGCAACACCAAATCAAATGAAAATGTTACTAACACGAATTGGTAACAATAGTAAGATGGTTGTTACAGGTGATTTGGCCCAAGCAGACCGACTTAAAGATAATGGACTTATTGACTTTATAGGTCATTTAAAAGACACCGAGACTAGACGTATCGAAGTATGTGAATTTGCCTACAAAGATATTGAGCGACATCAAGCCGTTAAAGAAGTTCTTAGAGTTTACGGAGACGAATAATAGTAAAGGGCCTTAACGGGCCCTTTACTTTTAATAAGATATTCTCTTTCCACTCGTCGGTGGAATTGTATTTGGTTTTGGATTTTTTATAAGCCAAATTAAATATTCATTTTTATTTAATATAGATTTCCAATAAAGTGTCTTGATTGGAGGTTTTCCGTTTTCGTCATAGTGAGTTTGAATCTCATAAAACTCGTCAAGCCAAACCCATTTTCCTCTGGTTGTTTTTATCGGAAGATACGCATATTTTTTAACAACTGTTTCTCTAGGACTGGGTTGATAACCCATGTTAACGCCCATCATACTGCCATGGGTGCCTTGATAGTATCATGATAACGATAATCTACAAGAACATAATCACTGGCTTTTGTTTTGACTAACTCATCAAGTGTTGTAAAGTATGGCATCTTTAGTCCTGGGCCGGAATATATTTGTCGTGACAGTTGTTCTTCTACCGCATCGACGTGATTTTGATAGATGTGACAGTCACCGCCAGTCCAAACAAAGTCACCAACCTTGAGTTCCAGCAATTGGGCAAACATATGTGTAAGCAAACTGTAACTAGCAATATTAAACGGCACACCTAAGAACATATCAGCACTGCGTTGATAAAGTTGACAACTTAGTTCGCCATCTTGTACATGAAATTGAAAAAGTGCATGACAAGGAGGAAGTGCCATAACATCAATCATGTCTGCGTTCCACGCACTTACAATATGACGTCTACTATCAGGATCGTTGTGCAGGTTTTCTAAAACATTTGCAATTTGATCTACAAATCCTAGTTTAGCATCCCAACTACGCCATTGGTGGCCGTATACTGGCCCAAGTTCTTTAACAGTATCGTTGTTTTTGTATCCAAGATTTCGACCTTGTTTGTCTGCATTGGCAGTCCAAATAGTTGTTTTATCTACTAGTTCTTCACGCGGTTTTTCATAGTGAATTTCAGCAAGTCTACGTTCGTCGGTACTGCCTTCTAGGAACCATAGCAGTTCGCTAACTACGCTACGCCAGGCAAGTTTCTTTGTAGTTACTGCTGGAAAACTATCTCGCAAATCAAAACGCATTTGATAACCAAACACGCCTCGAGTACCTACTCCAGTGCGGTCATCACGATCCTTGCCGTGGTTCATAATATATTCTAGAGCATCATGATATTGCTTCATCGTTTTTCCTTCTATACTTTTCAGTAGTTAGTTTGCCGTCAAAGTAATGCTCATAAAATTCAAATTTTGTCAAGACTAAATCTTTGGATAAAAAGGTATCACAATTATATGTACCTTCAATTCGACTTAGCCAAATTTCGTCAATGATGTCTATGCAACTTTCAAATAGTTGAGCACCACCGATGATCCATTTGGACTTGTCTGACATGTGAGGCAATACTTGTGTTATAGCGTTTATGTTCATAACAGCATCTGCACCTGGAAAATGAGACAAATCATTTGTGGAACATACTATGTTATTTCTTTTTGGCAACGGCTTAACTGGTAAACTTTCCCAAGTTTTTCTACCCATTACCACAGTACTTTCACTGGTACAGTTTTTAAACCACTTTAAGTCGTCACTGTTATGCGGCCACGGAAGACTGTTGTTTTTACCAATGCCCCAGTTGTCATCACAGGCAAATATTGCGTATATCATGTTATCCTCTAATCCTACGCATCATATCTCGATTTTCTTCTTCGACTTTCTCTTTGGCATCACGCCACATATCTCTTACTAGCCAACCTACAACAGGAATAATAAAAGTAACACCAAAAAACAAAAGTCCCGCAAAATCACTGTAATTGTGCTTCAAATACTGTGCACCTCCTGTTACAAAAAGAATATACACTACAAACCCAACGGGCCATGCAATATTTTTTAAAAAGTGTTTCCAAACTCTATTCATTTCAAAGTCTTCCTAGCCTAATAAGTGTTGCTGCCAAGTTAATTTCTGGATCCACAACCAGCGTATGATCCACAAGCCCTTGTTTGATAATAAGGATTGCTGACTCTTGCTTTTCGTTGTCTCCAAACAACGAAATATTGTCATACAACCACCGATAAACATCTTCCATTTCTTCAGCACGAATTGTTCCGCAAAGTAGTTTACGTGCTTCAAAGATCTTACCTTCTTTGAACAAGTCAACCATTTGTATTTTCCAATCGGCTTGTCCGGAATCGCCCTGACTTGCAGAGATTAACGATCCTGCTGTGCTGTTTTGTTGTACCATATTGATACATTTACGCAAGTCAGGATAAGTTGCTTTTACATAAGTATCAAGTACATCTAAATCAAATGTAATGTCTTCGCTAAGAAGAATTTCTGCAACTCTAGCAGTAAACTCAACTTGATCGGTTTTTGCAATATGGAAACTCTGACAACGACTGTGGATCGCTGGAATTACTTTGTTAGGATAGTTACAGGTTAGAATAAATCTTACTGTATTATGGTATTCTTCCATAATACCACGCAATGCAGCCTGTGCGTTGATTGACAAATAGTCTGCTTCGTCTAGTAGAATTACTTTAAAATCACCAAATGGAATCATCTGTGAAAAGCCAGTAATTCTATTACGCATTTCGTCTACGCCAGTTTGACGACTGCCGTTTACTTCTAGAATGTCCAGTGGATTAACTTTTAATTCGTTAAGTAATAGTTTTGCGAGTGTAGTTTTACCAATGCCTGCATTACCACTAAACAGCAAATGAGGAATACTTCTTTCATTGATCCACTGCAATACTTGCGATCGTTGTGTTTCATCTCGAAACACATAACCATCAACTGTGTTTGGCCTGTATTTTTCTACCCAAAGTTCTTTCATTGTTCTAGCCTTTTTAATTTATTTTCAAGTTCTTCAATATAGTCTGCAATCTTCCAATCAATCGAGTCCATACATTTAAATTTATATTCTTCGCCCGCACGATTACGCAGAAAACGAACCATCGGACTTGGATCGATCATAGGAGTAAGTTCGGCATACACTTTGTCTACAACATCGTGTTCGTTTTCTTCTTCAAACCCATGTGTATTATGCGGTGAACTCATTTTATTAAATTGCTCCATATAGATAGTTTTTTACGCTTAACAATTACTCTAGCATCCAATTCTTCGTTTGTCAAGAGTCCGTGTTCTACCATCAGTTCTAACATGCATAGAACATCACCTGCTTCTTCAATCAGTGAGTCTCTATACTTGTCTCCGTATATTTCTTCAATTGTAGTATACTTTCGCATGATTTTCATGCATACTTGCGTAAGTTCGCTAGATTCCTCTGCGGTGATTGCCATAAGTTGCTGTACAGCATTAAGTGGTGACTCTAGTTCTTCGTTACTTACCATGTTTTTGTCTTTTTCTAAAATCGCAATAATCCACAGTCCAGAGAGAGTACACAAATCCTGCTAGTAGACCGTTTAAAATGTTTATCCAAACGTTATCACCAGTTATGCTGGCTATACTAAAAGCAAGCATCAAATCTGCTGCAAGAATAGCAACTGCCCAATCATACCAACGTATTATTCTTAACTCCTGTGGTCATTTAATCTTCTACTGCTTTGTATATGTGTTTTGATGAATACAAACGTGCAGGACCAAACATAAGTTCTACCTTTTTAATAGCATCTTCTGGAGAATTTGCCCTTACTAAATCTATATGTTTTTGTCCTAAAATCACGTGAAAGTATATCATTTCGACAGTGCTTTACGCAGTTCTGATCCTTCGAAGTTTTTCATATCTGTATAGTGTTTAAGAACAGTATTGTCAGGATCAAGGCGTTTGATTTCACGAGCAAAACGTTCAATCATATCATAGTCCAATTGAGTTTTAATGTGTTTACCCATTATTTTGTCCATCCGTGATGTTTGAAGATAATTTGTACACTCTTGGCTTGGAAGTAAGCGTCAGCAAGAGCGTTGTGTAGATTGGTTTGCATGTCTTTGCGAGGATCCTTGGGCATACGTTTGGTAATTGTACGAGCGTCTGAAATTTGCCAAAACTGCCACGGAATAGGTTTACCTATGCTGCGATACATGTCTTCTAGCATTGTAATATCGAAGCCATATCCTTGACCCCAAATTTCGTCAACACCGACTGCCCACTTGTTAAGTTGACGCAGTGCTTCTTCTACTGTAACTGCACCAGTCTGATCAAATGCTTCTTCCATAACGGCAGGATCTTGTTGACTCCACCATTCAATGGTTTTATCACTGCTGGTACGACCAAGACGGTCTTGATCGTCTACTAGAATCTTAAAGTAAAGTTCGTCGTAGGGTTCGTCGTTGGTAAGTGGATTAAATTTAACTGCACCAAATGAAAGCACTGTTGCAGTTGGAATGACATCTAATGTCTCTAGGTCGATCATGCCATGTACGGCCATAAAAAAAACTCCTTGTTACTCTTATGCATACTAGCACAAAAATAACAAGGAGTCAATGTTTTTTATGGGCGTGATGGCCAAAGACCATTTACACAAATAATGTAGTGTAGTCCTTTAGAAGGACTTTCTAGTTTTGGCAATGCAAAAGTAGTTATTCCATCGCCGCCAAAAGTACATCCTAGCAATGCAAAGAGGGCTTGATACTGAGAAATATTTAGTATTCTACCGTCACAGGCCATGAAGCCTTCTGGGTCATAGTTAAATGCAACAAGTTTAATTGCTCCAATAAATTCTTCCATGTTTTTTCCTTTATAAAATTTACAAATCGCCGACTTTGCGATTCTCACTATATTGTACATCAAATTGTCCGCCTGGGTAACGTGCTTCTAGTTTGCGAACGTTTTCAGCAATCACTTCATTTGGATCAATACCAATTGCTCTACAAGCATTAACCCAATACCAAGCAATGTCTCCGAGTTCGCGTTTCATATGAAAAACTGTTTCGTCGTTCATTGGCTTGCCTTGAAACACACATTTCTTAACAATTTCGGCAAATTCGCCACCTTCTGCTGCTATACCAGTACTACCAGTCATTAGCAATGCAATATTAACTACTTCGTTTAGTTCGCGAAGCCTAACAATCATGGCTTCGAGATCATTTGAAGGACCGCTTGTGACTTCTGCAACAAAATCACGATATTTATTTAGGTCGACTTGTGTCAAATTTTCCTCTTATCTGTTAATAAAATTTTCTGGGCGTATATCCACGCCTGCACCGTTTTCGTACTCTTTACCAAATATTACATCGTTGGGCTTTTCTTTGCTCCAACCAACAATACTAGTAGTTTCGATCATTCTTAGTTCTTTGCTACCAGTGCCGTCATCTACGTCAAACGCTCTAGTCCAACGTCCGTGTTCAACTAGAACCCAATCTCCAACTTGATAATCTTCGTTGTTTTCAGGCCCTTTAGCATGAACTCGACCCCAGCGTGGGTAAATTCCACGTGTAGTGCCGTCATCATCTTTGATAATCAATCCGCTCTTGGTTTTTTGTTCTCCAAAAAACATATCAGTTACAATAACATGATCCTTAATAGGAGTCAATTTACCTTTAATTGTATTGATATTTAAAACCATAAGTTATCCTTTTCGTGTTGTGGTTTTATTAGCAGTAGGAAGTTCTTTTTTAACAAAATTGCCATCAGTGTCTTCCTCCCAATCGGCTACTTCCGCCGCAGTTGTACCGGTAATATCTTCGTTTACTTTTTCATCTTGTCTCTTGACATTTTCTTCTTTGACGCCAGTAGACTTAGCATAATAATCTCGAAGAATATCTTCTTTTTTTCTAATTATTTTACCGCCAGGTCCTAACTCGTCTCCGCGAGCATTAACTCTAGCATTTCCTACTGCTGGAGTTAGTTCGTTTCTACTAATCAAGAGATCAAGATCAACGTTTTTACCGTTGGCCGTTCTATAAATTTTACGACCTTGTTGTTTCATTGTCATGATAATCTCCTTACTTTATAACATTACTTATGATCATTGTCAACCGATAGATTTCCATCTGATACAGTGCAACGCCAATAACTTGCTTTACGGTTCCAATGATATGCCTTATGATAAAAGGTTCTGTTATCAACAGGTTCTTTGTCCGCATGATCAATAACTAAATCATTGGAACGTATTCCTAGCATACTTTCTGTTAAGTCTGCGTCTATATCATTGAGAATTATTGGATACTGCGCTGTATTGTTTTTGCACATTAGTATGTTTAAGAATACAGATGGAAGTGCTGGTAACGATGGGTAATACTGCCGCATAAAAGCAACAAGATCATCAACTAACTTACGTGTGTTCTTGTGTAACACAACACTGGAAGCACCTTTGTATTCCCAATAGATATCGTCTTCACCTAAAACCTTGCGACCCCAAAAACCTTGACTTTCGAATGTGTTTTTTAAATGAGAAAGTGTTTCTTGATATTCACTATGTAAAATAGTATCGGGATTCTGCTTAATAAACTCCAATATATTTTCAAATACATCAGTTTCTTTGCAGCCAGTTTCTTTACAGATGTATTTTGTTAGATAATGTCCCCAACCATAATAATACATTAGGATAGAGATCCAACTAAACATATGCCCAGCAAGCATGGTTTCATAATCTACAGTTCTTGTGCTGCAAACAGCGTCAGTGTATTCAACAATATAGTCTTTTAAGTCCTTGGTACTTAGATAATATGTATCAAGAGGAACAGTTTTAGTTTTTATGCCCCAGCGTTGTTGATATTTAGGATCTCCCATTGTGGCATTATTGGTAATAACCAGTGGATGTATCATTAAGAAACTATCCTGCCCTAGGTCGATTAACTTTTGTATGCCTGTTTTAAGAGATTCGTAAGTTTCTTCAGGCATTGGCCATATAAGTTCGCTGTACGTTGGAATGTTTTCTTCTTTATAACGTTCTAAGTAATGCTTTACTTCGTTTTCTTTTATATTAAAACGTTCACTGGCTTCAAGAGTAGGGTCGTTAAAACTTTGCATAGCAAACGTAACACCTTTGAATATGTCAACGCCGTTTGCTTTATTCATCATTGCTATTTCAAAGTTGCGATCGACATTGTTTTTAGCCCAAGTAGCATCCCACCAACGTGGATAACCGTACTTCTTTTTAGTGTCAATAACATATTGTGTTATTTCAACGTCTCTTTCTAGTAATCCCCAATTGCTATCGCATACACTGACATATTCTATTCTATTGCGACCCATCCAGTCAATTTCTGCTTTGACACGATTTATATCAAACAGTGTTAGTTTATTCCAGTAACCGTCGCCGATATCACAGAACGCACAATGATAAGGACAGCCTCTTAGTGTTTCAAATGTGACTTGCCACATAGTATCTTCAGGATAATTGGCCATAATAGGTTCATAAAACCCTTCTAGTATAGGACTTGGTATGTCTGATATATCTAGAACTCTAGCAGCCATTTTTGGCATGTGAGTGCGAGTTTGCACATGAGGAATGTCGTTGTAGTTGTCCTCTCTTGCTAATATTTCTTTAAAGGCACGTTCTCCTTCTCCGTGAACTGCTAGATCAAACATAGGATATCGGTCAAAAAACTCAGGATCACGTTTGTGAATTTGTGGTCCGCCTACAACAATCTTACAATTGGGCCATAATTTTTTAATTTCACGTGCCAGTGTTTGATTATATTCCCAATTCCATACGTAACTACTCATAGCAACCATCGAAGGATTGTCCATAGTTTTTACATAATCAGTAGGAGGTATTTTTTCAATAAGTGTGTCTTTGAGATTCCAGTTTTCATTGCGAGCGTATAGCCATTGATAAGCAATTGCCAATGGTAAAAACTTATTAGGTCCGTAAGCATCAACAACTTGTACTAGATAAATGTTTTTCATCTTAAGAATTCACGCCAATCTAACTCGTACTTTATCGAATCAATCTTATGTATACCAATAAGATAAAGAACGTAAGAAGCAACACTACTACCACGACCGACTCCCCAAACAATATTGTTTTCTCGCATAAAATCCACAAGATAGATCATGTACCTAAGTAGATTTTCTAAATCACGATCTAAGTAGGCAGATAATTCTTCTGCCATACGCTGAACTTGTACGTGATTGTCGCAGCGTTTATAAAGATATTCTAGTACGTCTATATCTTTATAGTTATCTGGCATATACCAGTCTTTTTGACAAAGATTGTCAAATTCAGATTTATTCACGTCTAACGGTACATAGGCAGTTAACGTTGGCAACCCTAGTTCTTCCGATGCTTGATTAAATTTTTCTACATCGTCACTGGGATCGCAAAGTACAACATGACACATGTCCTGTCGACCCGAATATATCATATCAATTAAGTCGCGATTACTGAATCGCGGAATACCGAGATTGTCTGTTTTCAAAAGCATACCTTATTTTAGTTGATTTTGATTAAATCGTCAAGATCATCTTTGCCTTGTTCTTGCTGTTTACGTTTTGCAGCAACACGGCGTTCTTCTAAATCTAATTTATATGTATCCATCAACAAAATCATTTGTTGTCTCACGGCGTCATTGTCAGTCATAAAGTATATAGAATTCAATCTCAACAACTTTTGCTCAATCTGAGACTCAGTTAGTTTCGATAAGTCTTCTGACATAGGGTGCATTATGCAAACATTCCAAGATATCTTACAAATGCAGTTACGCCGCCGTCAAATGTACTAACTTCAATTAATTTTGGTTCAGTTGACGATGTTGCAGTAAGAGGGGATGGATAGCCAGTAGCATACTTAACAGTTCCGCCTTCTGATGTTAGTGTAACATTCCATACATTGTCGTCACTGTATAAGAACAGTCTCATAACCGAATAGTTTTCTGCGGCAAAGTCAGTGAATCTTAGTGTAACATCCGATTCTACTTTTATAACATGAACGTGTCCAGTTCCCCAAGAAATATCTACGTTTGTAGTACTGCTCAATCCAGTAGCATAAGTTTCATTGGTAAGTTGTGTGGTTGCTAATAATGCTGCTTCGATGATTTGATTTCCACCAAAGTTATTGTTTTGATCTACTCTTGCAACACCGTCCTGCAGATCACCTATTTCATTTCTTGCTGTATTTAACGCAGTCTTGATAATATTAAAATTATCACGGAACCCCTGACTATCGTTGTCAACCCCGGCTACTGGGAAGTTTTCATCTATTGTACTTGCTATAATTGTACTTGCCATTTTAAATTCCTTAATTTGTAATATTTATCGTTGTTATACGTTAAATTGATAATTTGCGAACAATATATACTGTTCTGTGCTGTTGCTGGTTGTTGCATCTATGATATATCTGTCAACTTCAAAGTTCAGTAAACTAAAGTCAAACCCAGAATTTGTGATATTATTTTTTATAGTGCTGCTGTAACCAGGCTTTGTATATACCAACGGTAATGCTAATACATAGTCGATTTCCGATAAACTGCCATTTTGTGCAGTACGCATCCACAGTGGTAAAAAGTCTCTAGAACTTTCTCCAGTTTCTTTTATATTTGCTCTCATATTATCAATATTTGATATGTATTTTTTAACATCGTTTTGCTGTGATGATTTTATTGCGTTACTGTCTGCTGTAATAGTGTTTGTAGTTGGTTTATATCTAAATCTCCACGGAGCACCGGCATCTCCCGAAGGCTGAACAATAGTAGCATTGAACACAATATTTGTACCATCTCTTGTTAGAACTCTCAGTGCGCCGTTTGCGTTGTAAATAACTTCACTGCCGTCTCTTACAATAATAATCAAGTCCTCAGACACAAGTGGTATTGCAATTCCACCGTCTCTACCGCCAAGGTCTATAGTAATAGAACCATCACGTCCGCCAAATATGTCGTCTAATGGTTCGTACTTAACACTGTCTACTGTAATTTTTCCAGATCTATTTACAGTTTGGAAGAATTGTTTTGCTTTTCCAGACCTCGGTTTAGCCGGGTCTATTAGATCAACATATACAACTTCGTAGATTACTTCGTTGCTGCCTGGGTTTTTAGCAACCGCAGTTTTCAATTCTCCAAACAAGAAACGTTTCTTTTTGTGATTTTTTGCTGTTGCACTAACAAAAGTTGCAATATCGTTTGTTTCAATTCCTGCATATATCAACGCACGTAATTTTTTCTGTATACCAAAATTAGAATCGCTGGGTCTGTAAACACTTCTAGGATCGAAAATCCGTGAGTCATTGATAAATTCGTCAAAAGATTGTTTTTGAGCAGGTATCAAAAATGGCTGAACAAAAATATTACTGTAAGTAAGATTGTCTTTGTCGTTTATTGATAGAGTAAATGTTCTAGAAACAGCACTAAATCCAAATCGATCTCTTGCCAATACTGTAAATGTATAGTCTCTGTCCAGTGAAGTAGTACTGCCGTCAAAAGTAGTAGTGCCGCCATCAAAGAAAGTAAGTCCAGGGTTTTCTACTGTGCCCGATATCGGAACTTTACCTACAATTTCTCCATCTAGTTTCAGTGTTAATCCTGGTGGCAATCTGCCTGAAACTAGATTATATTTCATATTTGCATCAGGGACTGTACTTTCTGCTTGAACAGACAGTGTGCTAATTCTGTTGGCCGGTAAAACACCAAGATTGCTGTCAGTGATCCATGTAATTGTACTGTCAATTTCTCCAAGCAGTTTCAGTGTAAATGTTTTGCTTTTTGATGCAGTATCGACTTCTGCACGTGGAAACGATTTACTAAATCCAGCACCAACATAGGTAGCCAAACTCAATTGTCTGCCAACGTCAAATGTTCTAGTCAGTGGTTGATCTAATAGTATTCTATCATTTAATCCAATTTGTGTTAGAACAATGGCAGTGCTATCGGAAGTATGAAATAGGCTATTAATGTAACTGGTATTTCTATTTTGTGCAGTTGCAGGAATAACCAATCTTATTTCAGTAATATTAGATCCGCCTGTTATAGTAACATAAGCAGGATTACCGTTGGAAGTTAACAGTTCATTTAATTTATTTGCAATTGTAGTAGTAACTGGTCCGGTTACACCTTCGTTAAGTTCGATATATGATGTAAGACTGTTGGTTGAAATTTTCCATTCAACATAAGGATAGATACTTCCGATTCTATAAACTTCGGAATCACTGAACTTTAAATTCTTTCCAGAGTAAAATAATTTATCCGACTCGCTGAGTGTAGTAACAAAGAAATAGTCTGTTCCTGTTGCAGTTTTTGTAACATTTAGTGGTGTTGCTGCTGGAGTAGGCTGCAATGTTTCAGTAAGAGTAATTGTGTCATACAATACGTTACTACCGTCAACACTTTCTACAGTATACGATCTTTGTTCTATAGCAATTTCTTTGCCCACCAACGACTGCAAATCGTCTAAGCCATCGACGAGAGTTCTTGGTAGTTTTGCAACTCGGAATGTGCTTGTTCCAGAAAAGGCATCTTCGTAAAAACTAGCAAATACAGTAACCACACCTTGTTCTGCATTAAATCGTGTAGCAGTAATAGTAAACTTATATTCTTTGGTAATTGCTGGTTGGTATGGAACAATACCGGCAATTTCTCCAGTTTCGGAATCTAGAGTCATACCTGGCGGCAGTTCGCTCTTAGAATTGTCGTCGTTAATAGTTTCTAAAAAGTAAAGTATATCGCCTTCGACGTTTGTAGGATCTAATACGTCAAGGTATACTGTTATAAAATTGTTTGCTCTTCTAACACCCAGATCTGCTGGTGTTAACCATACCGGAGTTCTAAAGTATGTAATGTCGGCTGTAAATACTCCATCGGCAGCCTTCATAATTGTGTTGTCTGCTCTTGTAAAGTCGTCGCCTACAACATAAATTTCAAATCGACGTTTTGCAAATGACACATTATCTGCAACTGTTACATAAAACTCGTATACTCTGTTTAATTTTTTAGGTGCTCTTGTAGGTATGTTATAGTCATAGCCTTTGGTGTCATAGTAGTATGTGTCTAAACCGTTATCACTTGGAATAGTATAATCAAAAGGATACTTTCCGTATTCTACAACGTCGTACCCTGCATTTAGTGCATTTACATCTAACGCTAAAAGTGGATCAACTACGCCAACAAGTCTGCCATCTCTTGTTAACTCAATGCCAGGTGGTAATTCACCTGCGCCGTCGGCAACAAAAAATTCTAAGTTGTCGCCTGCTGGTAAGTCTGTATCAGTAGCAAGAAGTTGAAAATCAATAAAACTGCTGTCTAAAATAAACAGTACGTTATTTGGACCAACTGGTAGTCTGCCCTCAGGAGTTAACCACTGTGGATTATCCGGACCTTTGGTAACAATAGTAAATGTTCTATCTAATTCGCTTGATGACGTTTTTGCTCTAATTACAAAAGTACTTTGTGTAGTTCTTGCAACTTCAAATAGAGTACCTACAATTGAGTTATTTTCTAGTCTTAGTCCTGCAGGCAATTCCCCGCTGATCACTTCAGTTGTTATATCAGAGGTTTCTTCTAGTGGAAGTGCAATATTAACAGTTGTTCTTTCTTCAAAATTACCTAGTTCTGTATTATTTGGTACTGTCCATCTTGGATAATTTTCAACTATTAATCTAAAAGTTCTATCTAGTACTCCGGCAGGTGTTTGTGCTCTTATTACAAAAGAAAAGTTTGTGTTGTAAACAACTGTAGGAGCAGTGCCTACTATTGCATTTCTTTCTATTGCTAGACCAGTTGGCAAACTACCACTTAAAAAAAAGGTATTGAGTTCTGGCATTTGCACTACCGGCAAAGGAATGTAAACTTCAGAATTTTCTGGTAATCTTCCTAGTTCTGTATTATTTGGTACTGTCCATTGTGGTAGCATTTTTAGTCCTTATACAACTGTACCTAGATCAACTGTTCCTGCTGTAGGTGAAACAAATGATCCAAAATCTACTCCAACTTGGTTGATTACCCAACTTAAAATACTGTTGCTAGTAATACTTGAAAATTCTCCAAAATCAAAACTCTCAATATAACGTCCTATAGAGTCGTAGTAATTTACTGTTTCGCTTCCTGTTTCTGAACTTTGTATATCAGTCAGTGTCACTTTTGTTGCAACGACACTAGGTGTTACAATACTTTGTGTAGCAATATAATTAACATTTGTAATTTGTTTATTATTAGCATTAAGGTTTCCACCAAGTACTGGTGTTGTTTCATTAACCAAGGCACCGTTGATTGTAATAGTTTTATTATTTTCGTTAATTCCTACAACAATTCCGCTGGCACCAAAGATATTGTAGTTTAAGCCAGGACCTGCAATCAAACTTCCAGCATCGCCTGTGATAATAAAGTTACCAGTAGGGGATATGGTATCAATAACAATAGTATTGTCAAGTTCTTGTAATGTTACACTGTTTCCAGCAACTAAACGTCTAAAATTTAAAACGTTGTCAACTGTGTTAGCGTACACTCTAGCACCAGCAGAACCTAAGTTTGCTGCACTTTGAAATGCAATCAGTTCAATCTCTTGAAAGTTTTGATTTATCTTGATAAAGGCTTCTCGAAGATCATCACCTGTTCCGTCGTTAGCCGAGTTGCCCACATTGATATTTTGAATAGCCATTTTAATCCCCGTTTTAAGTATTTATCGATATTACGGAGCCGCAGGAGGGTTGTACAAGTTAACCCATCCTGCTGTAGGTACAAAACTAACATAGGACGCTATACCAACGTATACTTGAACTTGACTTGTAGTTTCATTGTAAATTATGTCACCCAATTGCGGGGTTAATGCATTTCTTTGTGTAGTAGTTAATACTGGCAACTGAAACACACCTGCAAATATGCTAACTCTACTTGTTGCAGTTCCTGGAGTAATATTAATACTACCAGCCGCGCCAATAGTTACATTAGACTTTCCAGGAATACCTTGTAGATCACCGTAGTAAACTGTATTTTGAACATACGAATTACTAAAATATCTCGAGTCTGACCCTAGGTCATAGACATTGGTTGTATCGGGTATGATACTGTTATAAAATGAAATTGCACTTTGACTTTTTATCTGTAGTGTGCTAGTGCCGCCGATGATCAATATTCCAGCGTTTGAATCAACAGTTATTGTTTCATTGGTGTCAAACAATAGATTTCCTGTACTTCTTAGTGATGTACCGGAAACTTGCCCATTTGCAGTCAACCCTCCTACTGTAATACTATTTGTAGTTGCGTTACTGCGATCTGTAATAGCATCTAGTGTATCTGCTTCGGCAGTTAGATAATTGTTTGGGTTAGTAAGACCGTTATAAGGAGTATACCCTAGAGCATCTATAACATCTCCTGATGTTAAAGTAAAACTTGTTGTTGAAAATTGAATGCCATTTTCTGATCCATTAATTTGTAAAAACTTACCAGCCTGACCTGAATAGGTGTTGGGTGTATCAGTTAAACCAGTTAATGAAAGTTCACTTATGTATCCTTCGGGGTTAAAATCATCGTAAGGAGTATATCCTAGAGCATTAATAATATCGCTGCTAGATAGTACGGGCTTATTGTTTAAGTCGTTGTAATTTCCAGTTGTTGCAACAGTTGCTAGTACGGGCTTATTGTTTAAGTCGTTATAATTTCCAGTTGTTGCAACATTAGCAAATGCAGGAACATTATTTAAATCGTCCCAGTCTACTAGTTCTAAGATGTTAGTATCGTTTATTCTAACCACACCTGTGACATTTAAGTTAGCGTTAGTAGAAATACTACCTGTAACAGTAACAGATCCACCTATAGTTGCGTTGCCCGATGTTTGAACAGTTGCAGAACTTATACTGTTAATCACTGATAAACTAGTAACGCCTACTAATCCGTTGCCAGTTAAATTAAGATTATCTCCAGACGGCAATTCTTTAATTTGGTTACCCGAACTAGTGTCAACAATAAGTGGAAATCTATTTGCCATTTTTTATTCCTATTTTATGTATTTATCGTATCTTACCAAGTGTCGCCCGACCAAGCAACTCGTTTCCAAATGTTAGTGACACCGTCATGGTTTTGTGTGCAGTAGTACATATATGTACTGTCAAATGCTACTGATCCCACGTAATCATCGCTAACACCTATACTTGTAGATGGCACCGCGGAAAGTATTCTTACATATTCCGTAATAAGAACAACGGTTTTACCACCGCTAGTATTTCCATCTCCGATTTGTACTTGCGATATTCCATCTTGGGAAACTATAAAGTTTGTATAGACGTTGTTATTATCAACTTCCCCGACAATCTTACCTGCCACACCATCTACCAGTAGTGTGCTGTCGTCAGCGAATACACTACCAGTGACATCACCATCTAGTGAAGTTTGTGGTCCTGTATAGGCAGTAATCTGTACCGTGGCATCTGGAAATGTCAACGCTCCTGCACTATCAAATTTCCAGATTCGACTTCCGCCGACATACGTAACTTCGATTCCGGCTCCGTAGCCATCCTCCACCCAAATGTAAGTACCGTCTGTACTTTGTAACTGAGCGAGCGGTGCTTGGATATCAATAATTTCGCCTGTAGGGTTAGTTATACCATTGGCATCAAAAACAATATTACCCAAACTGGGTATAGTCGGTTTATTGGTTAAATCATTGTAACTGCCACTGAATGTGGAATATTGACTAAGACTAACGCTGTTGCCACCACTTATAGCTAATGTGTTTCCTACTAAAGTCAATGTTTGAGCATCAGTGTTTACTGCACGATCATACAATTCAGTAAAGTTGCTGTTGATCTTAGTAAAGGCTGTACGTAGCGGATCGCCATCGCCTTTGTTTGCACTCGACCCTATGTTAATGTTCTGCTTTGCCATTATACTCTTCCTACTACTACTTCAACAACGCCTCTAACATCGTCTAACTTGTTAGAAACTGCTTTACCTATTACAGTACCAACACGAGGATCATTGTCAACTATGCCGTATCCTGGTATTGCACTTGTAACAATCAAGTCACCTTTTTGTACCTTGCCAAGAACCTTAACTGGTACACGCCCTTGCAGTGCAACCCCAGTTACAAAATCGCCTTCTAATGCACTGTTCATCAAGTGCGCTGGATTGGTTGTAACAACACCTGCTACACGTCGATCGCCCTTAACATTGGTTACAGTAACTTCTTGTTCGCCACCAAACACCAGTACAGTACCGGGTTCGTATGCTACGTCAGAAAGATAGTTTTCTGCCAAGTCAGCATACAATGCTTCTGTAGCAGTACCGTTGAATGTTGTAGCATAAACAGTATTCCAACGTCTTGTACTTAGACCCAGCATCTGTCCGCTGTCTGTTGGACTGTTTAACCCAGGTATAATATTACCACCCATAGTAAGTATACCAGCAACAGTAACGTTATTAGGAAGACCTATAGTAACTGTTCCACCTGCTTGTGCTACTGTGGTTTCGTTTGCAGTTGCAGCAAATGTCAGTGTTCCTCCTAGAGCGATACTACTTGCTGTAGTGCCATCTGTTACAGAAATGCTGCTGTTTGCAAGTTTGCTATTTGCAATTCCGCTTGTTAGTATTGATATCCATCCACTGCTAGCAGTAAATTCTGCACTGTTAAAACTAGCAAGACCTCTATCGCCTTGTGTGATTCCAGTTGCGTTTGCTCTAGTTGTGGCAGCGTTCATACTCAATTTACTTTGAGCAATTGCTGCTGATGCACTTACATCAGCATTAACAATAGATCCTGAGTTGTATTGTGCGCTTAATACACCTGCAGAATAAGTAAATGTAACGTCGCTAACCAACGGATCTGAAGAAAATGCTTCGTTGGTCCACTTGCTAGTAGATCCGTTATAAACTAAAATCTCAGCATTTGCAGGAGTTACAATTGCAACATCGTCTAGTTCTGACAATTCATCTTGTGCTGCTAGTAATCCATCAACATAATTTTTATTAACAGCATCTGTTCCAGCAGTCGGGGATCCTAGGTTAGTAATTTGATTACCACCCATACTTAGATTGCCAGTCATAGTATCGCCGGCTTTTCTAATAGCGCCGCCGCCGATGATGTCTCCTAATAGTAGTGCATCACCGTCTCTGTCCCATCCTAAACGTTTGTTAATGTAACCTTCGACTGCGGTTTCAGTAGGTACACTATCGCCAGTTGCGTTAGTAAATGTAGTATCTGGTGAAAACTCGTTAACTCTAACACCACGTTTGAAACCAATACCGTCGATGTTTGTTAGAACAAGTGCAGCGTTAAATGTAACACGACCGGTGCCTTGGTCAACTGTAAAGAATCTACCTACACGGAAGAAACCGTCTTGGTCAGTACTTGCAAAGAACACACGTCCTCTTACACGTTCTTGTACCTGTGCTTTGGTATTGAATCCGTTGCTATCCACTGCTTGTTCGTCAGTTACTGCGGCTTCAATTGGTGCACCGTAAATTCTATCAGGATAGTTAGAAGTGTTGTATCCACCAGTACCGATATCCAGGAAGTCATGACTTGTTGCACGAGTAGTACTGATATTAACAGTGATATTGGCAGTTGCCCCAGTATCTAAACCTGCTTTGAGTGTGATATTGTCACCTATTGAACTGTCTGCTCTTACAGCAATACCTGTTCCAACATACGTAGGGTGAATACTGTACACATCAGTAAATGTAATAATACCTAGAGTATCACCGTTTAATCCAGATGTTCCGCTGGTATCAACAATTTCAGAATAACCTGTAATTTCAAACTGTTTGCCGCCCCAAGTAAATACCATTCCTAGTATTCTTGTTTTATCAACAGTATCGAGTCTTGCAATTACAATATTAAGATCTCCTACTGTTCTTCCAAGTGTAGTTCCACCTGTAGGAGCAGTTCCTATAGTGCTGCTAACTGTGTAGTTTACACCTAAGTTGTAACTGGCTCTATCATTGTCCACATTCAAGTCAATGTAAGAAAAGTTATCATCAACACCAACAACTGCCTGTGTACCAACAACCGGAATACCACTAACAATTGTATTTTCAAATGCAATTGTTCTGTATGTATAAACTGGATACTCGTTAAATATAAAAGCAGTACTAGGTCTTGTTAGAACGTCTGAAGTGATTCCGTTTACATAGAAGTTTTGTTTTGCACGATAAACTGCCAACGTGCCAAACCCAGTAAGTTCTTGGATACCAGTGTCTGCGGTTGCAACACCACTGGTTAGATCAAGTCTCCATATTTTTGCACGAATAGTACTTGTACTGTCGCACAATGAACTTACAAGGTTTGATGGAATTTCTAATCCTGTATCGGTAACGCTTACAACTTCGTAAGGTTGATACAATCCAGTGGTATGAAGAATTTCAATTTCGCTGGCATTTAGCGGATAGTCGGTTAAGTCGTAAACATAAACAGCAACATCGTTTTCATTTGCAGTAAAGTTTCTATTTACAACTGTATATGGTGCAGTTCCTAGAGCAGTGCTGCCGCCTTCAACTATTTGATCACTAGCATTAAAACTACCACCGGTTATGTTTTCAATATACAGTATGGTATTGCCGCCCACTACATCAAAAAATGCCAATTGACCTGTAACTGTTCCAGTTACTTGATCTTGCTTGATATTTTCGCCAGCAGTGAGCAATGCACTTACATCGCCTGTTACTGTTACTTCTTGTTCAACTACATATATTTTTGCAGGCTGTACAAGAGGCTGTACAAGACTTGCTACTCTTGAAACTTCGTCAGGATCGCTGCCTTCTGCAACCATACCAAACGTACCGTAACTGTTGTTACCAGTTAGTGATCGTATCTGCGAACCGTTGCGTGAATAATAACCTGTGTGACAATAATAAGTAAACACACTTACAAGTTCTGATAATGCGTTGTTTGTTGCAATTACACCATAACCTAAATCATTGATTTGTGTGTAGTCGTTTGCAAGCATACTCTTGTTACCAGAACCCTGGAGAACAGTATCTATTTCCCCAAGAGCACTATCAACCATGTTGTCTAAACCAATGCCGTTGTTGCTGGTTTCATCAAGGATAAGTGTCGCTGTAGCAAGACCAGCACCGTCGTTGGGCACATAATTGGCAATTGCATTAACTTGATATCTTGCACCATTAATAAAGAACGAACACGGAGTTCTAGGTTTTCTAATACCAAGTCCACTTGTTGCAGGTGCTTCGATTTGTAGTGTAAAGTTGTCGTCTTTGTCTACAATAGTAATTGGCATGTTGTAAACATAACCGTCAATAAACATACCACCGCGGAATGCCTTGCGATTCAAACTTCCGCTAAAACTAGTACAAGTTTGTGCATATGGTGATCTAGTTAAAATACTACCAGTTGGATCCAACGCCATCATAAATCCACCATGACGTTGACCAGTAATATTACGTAACAGTGTGGCGTCGTTCATTAAGAAGACATCCATTTCGTTGTTGTTCTTTGGCGTACTATTTGGGTTACTTGGATCTGTTAGATAGTGATAACCATAATAACCAATTGTTGAACTGTCACTAGGATCAACATGCATATCGCCGCCTGTTGCAGTAGTTAACCCGTCGATTGTAGCATCTCTATAGAAATAAGTTCTAGCATGTATCGAAGTCGACACACCTGCTGCTGGACGAATAATCACACGACGGAATTCATCACCCTTGATAGATACGTTTTCAGGAACACGTATTGGTAGTTGTTCATCGTAAATTCCAGATTCGACTCTGATTGCAATTTGATCTCTTTTTACAAAGTTTGCATATTCAAGTTCTTCATTGGCAACAAATTCTTTGGTGTCAACTAATTGAAGTTGCACAGTATCATATGTTGGTGCACCAACAGTATCGGCACCTCTTTGATAAGTTACAACCTGTCCAACTGCACCAGATGTTTTACCTCTAATTAACTTTCCTGGAATAATGTCGACATTTGGGTTAGCAATACTTGGATTTCCTGACTGTGTGGTGTACTTGTCAGGACCACTGAATACAAAGATAGTATAATAGTTTGATGATTCAACTAAACTTGGGTCAGCAACTGCTGGGTTAATCATTGCAAGAACATCATCAAATCTGTTTGATGCTGCTGTATACCAAGGATTTGATATAGTTCCTAGTGCAGTTGCAATTTCAGCAAGCATTCTTGTTTTCGCTCTTTGTATTGCATATGCAGTTTCAGTATATTGACCTTGACTGCTAATTGCAAATTCAGCACTTGGATTCGAAAAGTATCTTAAACCTGCGTAGCGTGATAGATAATTATGTTTTATCAATCCTGTGCTTGCACCAATATCGAGTTTGATAGAATCTAAAATTAAACCTAGATCTCTGCGGCAAATAGACTCTGTATAGATAAATGTAGGATATTCATCGGCAATATCAGCAATTACATCATCAATAATACCAGACTTTTCCAGTGCAATAGTATCGTAAACTGTTTCCTGATCGCCACTGATTGAATATCCAAACGGATTACCAGATGTGTCTGTAGCAACAATATACGAAGTTGGTTCATCTAAACCATCTGTGTATGTAATATCCATAACATATGGTCCAAGGTCGACTGGCGATGCTTCTTGAATTCTTTCTGCTTTAGCACAAGCCGCAGCAATACTTGCAAATGAGTATGCTTCACTTCTGCCTTGTTTTCCGGGCGGGGTAGTTAATTGGTCATCACTGCCATTTTTAGTAACAAACAAATTAACAGTTGACGAATACGATGTACTGTCTACATAAAACTTTGTTGCTGCTTGGAGATCTGCGGTACTGTTTGGAGTACCAAAACCCTGGAATGGAAATGGATGGTCCGAAAGTGTTAGAGCACCGGTCATAGTGTCCCCAGACTTCTTTACCACTTCTTGTACACGAGGTACTTGTGTACCACTTGCGCCTGCAGGAACATTTAATGCTCCGGTCATAGTATCGCCGGTAACATTTATATATTTGTTATCTGCATATCCTTTGGTTATTACTAGATTTGCGGTAGTAATAGGATCTCCAGGATGTGCAGCGTTCCAGTCTGTTACAAGAGTGCCAATTGTGGCATCGTTTGTTAACAAGTTTTGTGTTGTATTATTATATGCTGCTACAGAACCTAATTGTAATGGATTGGTAGTTTCTGGTGACGGATCGTCTGCAAGTTTGGTATTAACTGCACGGACAACAAGTTTATTGTCAACAACGTTAAATGCTATGGTGTTGGCGGTATCCAACGGATTGTTTGTTCCTGCATCAGAAACTAAATCATAAAAGTCAACTCCTGTGCCATCTTGTTTAACTAAAACAACTTTGCCTTCGTTACCCAAGTAGGTATCTGGTGTATCGTTTAGTGTTGTAAATCCAATTTGACCACCTAGACCAAAAACTGCATAAAGTTCGCCGAAGTTTTCATTTACTTTGCGAAACGACTCACGAATACTGTCGCCTGTGCCGTCATTGCCCTCTACGCCGATATTGACTTCTTGTTTTGCCATATTTCTACTCCATTAAATAGCAGGTACTGCTAATTTATCCATATCAAAATTTACACTCACACCACAACCACAACTGCTCTTGGCATTTGGATTGCGAATTTCAAAATTGCTGCCTACTAGACTGCGAATGTAATCTACTTCAGTTCCTATTAAAAACATAAGGCTGTGTGAGCCTACTACAAATCTACCAGCGTTATCTGTGTGTATAACAACGTCGTTGGGTTCTAGATCTGACGGATGTGCTACAGTTCCCCAATCATATTCAAACCCTGCACAGCCACCACCACGTAGATTCAAACTAATTGCATAGCAATTGTTTTCCTTGCATAGCATATCGATTTGTTTTTTAGCAGATTCTGTAAGAGTGCAAACTTCCATAACATTCCCTTTCTAATATTTATAGGTATTTTTTATAATCTTAATGTAACTAAATACATATATGTTTATCAAACAAAGCATAGTCGAAACCTCACACGTGAGAAAAAGCAAGTCCGGTGTTGAACATACCTACACACGCAAGAAAACTGTTGTTCACTTTAGATGTGATAACTGCGGTGAAGAATTCACACGTGAAAGAGGATCTATGGATCCCAAGCGATTAAGCAATAATTATTTTCACGTATGTTCTGAGTGCGATATAAAAAAATTCGCCCAACGCAAGGGCGTTGAGCGTAAACGTGTATGGACATTAAATGCCAGTTCAGATTTGCCTATTAGCAAACTTTAATCAGAACGTCTATTAAATGCTTGTATTGCTGTTTTGCGTTCGTTGCTTTCAATTCGTAGTTTACGTTCTAATGTGGCTAGTCTAGCATCTTGCTCTCTAACCTTCTGTTCAAGACTTTGAACATACTTTTGTGTAGGCACACTACGTTCGACACCATCTTCGCCGAGTATAGAATAGTGGTCAGCGCCTTGTCCGCGCAAACCACCTAGTACACGATTGGTGTTTTTTGTTTCCTGTGACGGTCTGTTGCCGCCATACATGCGATTTAAATAACTCATACAGTATTTATTTTTTAGACTGTTCAAACAACTCAATAGAGGCAAGATTTTTGCACTTTGCCTCTACCATAATGTCTGCCCACGTCCAATGACTCAATGCCCAATCATTACATGCTGTATTCCAACAATAATCACTGTGTGCTCTTAGTTTGGCTTTTTTGTATCCACTTTCGAGCAGTGTTGCCATGTCTGGTCGTACACTTGTATCAAAATTCTGTAATACATCTTCACGGCTAATGCTATAATGCATAGCAGGACGTACACCGCGCCAACTATCAACAATGCGTTCAATACGACTGTCATCGGGCTCGATGTATTCACCTGTCTTGACCCAATGGTGATGAATGTCCAGCACCAATGCTACATGATCAGCAAGTTCTAGGCTTGCGTCGAGTCCCCAGGAGTTTTCGTCGTTTTCGATAGTAATACAGTTTCTTGCCTCTGGAGACAGTCTTGGAAGTACGTCGATGATACCGGCTGGACCTTTTCTACCGGAGATGTGGACGTTACACTTGAAGTCTTGCCAACTCTTACCGTAGCCCATCCACCTGATGAGATTCGCATGATATTCAAACTCCTCAATACTACGTTCTACAATTTCCGGATTCTCACTGGCCAACACAGTAAACTGACCAGGATGCATACTGACTCTTACATCCAATGCTCTAGCAGTTTCGCCAACCATTCCGTAGTGTTTTTCGCAGTATGCAACTACGTCTGGCTTGCCCCAAAAATAACTCCAACTGGCCTCAGTAGCACAAGGAAGTTGATTACTACCCAGTCGCACCATTCTAAGTTCAGGAGCCAAACTGCCTACATATTCCACTAGCCGTTTTGCTGCGTCAGCGTTATGTTCCATGATGTCCCAAAGACGTTGTTCAGCAACATCACGAGTTTGTCTGTTGAGCCATGCAACAGTTGTGCATTTTTCTGTTAAAGGACGTTGTAATTCTTCAAGCAATTTAGGCTTGAGTGTTTGATCCTCATGAAGATATTTACAAGCAAATCCTATACGTTTGTGCATTCTAGTTCCTCTCGCCAAACAATAATGTTGGCAGTATACTCTGTTACATTCCAATTGTTAGGATCGCCAAATTTTGAACGAGTTCTAATCAATACTTCATCTTTGGTCTCGCCGTACTCGTAGCCGAGGAACGTAAGACCTGCATATATCATGTATGTTCTTATCATGCTTTCACTATATGCGACTTCTCTAGTTTTGTCAATACCAATTTGATCTAGGCCAGTTATCAACGCAATCAGGTATGTTTGGTTCTCCGTGAAATACTGCAATATTTGTATTTTGTGAAATATTAGGAGTTCCGGATTTTGTAAAATTACGTTTACCGTTTACAAACCCTAATTCTTTACGACCGCGCATTTCCCATTTATAACTTTGTATCCAATCGTCCGGCCAAAACACATGGTCTGTAATAGATTTAAACATCCAGTCTTGATCACCTTGATATCTTGCAACATTTCTTTGTGTATTTTGTTTGAATTCTTGATAAGCCGCGTTGTAATGTCCTATTTTAAATCTAAAAACACTACTGTTCATTCTGTCCCAGTTAGGACGTATTTGTCTATTAAAGTCTCTTATAATTACAAATGACTTTTCTGAACGATAAGCAAACAAATTATCAATGTTTCTAAAAACAATCAAGTCTAAATCTAAAAACAATGCTGTACCGTGTATGCCCAATTCATTGCTCAAAAACCAAGGCTTATACCACCAGCCACTAACTGGCAACACGGGCAACGGCATTGTTTTAATATGACTATCTATACCTTTGGAATTTTCAGTATAACATACAAATTCGTAGTCTATTGTAAGATTACGTTTAACCATGTTGTAAAGTTTGTTTACGTATTCAGGTCCGTATTTGTTACCCCATTTTAAACAAACCACATAGTTCTTGTTTGTAGATTGTTTGTATGCTTCGAGATAGCCTCTTACATAATCGGTTCGCTCAACAGTAGAAAGGCCCTGTTTTTCTAGGGCCTTTCTTGCTTTTCTTTCACTTTTGGATTCAGTCCACTGTTTCATCAAACGACATCTTCTGTGTTGTGTAGGGTGTATAGATTGCACTGTTAGCACCGTGCTCTGCACATTCTACACTTTCACACCAGCAGCGTCCGTTGGTTTTTGCACGAACTAGTTCGTCAGCAAACTTCCACGCATGATATGCAAAACGTTCTGCACCTACACCGTCAAACACACGGATCTCTGCTAGATCCAATGCTTCAAGTTCACGGAACTTCTCAATATGAGGATCGTCGACATCCAGTGCTACTTTATGATCAAAGTTGTCTTCAAGCCATGCTTTAAGCGGTTTAAGTCCACCAAAGTCTACTGCCCAGTTTTTGTTGTCTAGTTCACTGCATCCAAATGTAAATTTAAACTGTAAACTATAACCATGCAGCAAATGGCAATGTGAATGATCTGCGTTAGGTTGACGGAACACTGCACTCAAACCAATGTTGTGTCCGTATGTTTTTGTACTATAATATTTTCCCATAATTTTTCCTCGTTGGGTGAGGGGGCGGAATGTTTTAAGTGGGTCGATCCCTATATAGTCCACTGTATTACTTATCATCGACTGATGTTAGTTGTTGAGAATCTAAAATAGCTCTACGCATGTCTTTGACTTCTTGAATAACTATTTCGATTTCATTAGTTGACTTGGTTAACACTTTTGCAAGATATATGATGTTTTTCATTGTCCACCACCACCAAGTAATTGCAGTTACAATGTATAAACTCAATGCAATATAAAATAGAATCTGAAGTTCAACAACATCTAATCTATAAAATAATAGCAAAATTGCAGTCGAAACTATAGGAAGCATTACGGCTGCACGATTCCACCAAATAATTTCTTTTTCAATTTTTTCTAAATCCATTGTACAATATTTATTTTACTACTGTTTCTCTAAATAGTCTACGTTTATTACACGTTCATATACAAACGATCTCCAGCCGTTGGCATTAACGTCCCACACTGTAATAGTGCCAGGTTTGCCATCTTTTACACCCTTAGGATGATTTACTTCAGGAATGTGCAATAGATTTTTTGTACAGGTCATTACACGTTCGTCACCATCTAATTTTTTGAAGGTGACTACAACTGTGTTTTCTTGTAAAACTTCAACCAACTTTTCCTCTGTTGGAATATTTTTAATTTTTGCTATTGTATCTTTTACTATATTCGTCATAGAACATTTTTCCAATTAACTTGTGTGTTTCGATTCCTGGGTGGCTTAGATCTCTAGCACTTTTGCAGTTACAAACTTCATAGTTATCTTCAAAATCAAGGTCAACAATTTCTATATTGTTTTCATAACAGATATGTTTTATTGCTAACATATGCACTTGACGAAATTTATCAAGAGATTCATCGTTTAACAGATATTTTTTAATATTGTTAGAGTGGTCTGTCCACCATGCTACCGGTGTCCATATAGACTCAACAGTATTGTAAACTTCGTATCTTTCTTTTGAAGGTATAAACATAAAAATTCTTTTTACTTTCATACCTTCGTTTAAAAGTCCAGTTAAAGATCTATAGCACCCTCCTAAACTGCCACCAGGTATACCTGCATTATAAAATGGTTCAGAGAAGTGCTTTTTTAAATGATTGTACCAAACATCTTGTTCGTTAACTCCAATTCCAAACGTATTACTACAACCTAACGCCAAATTGTAGTAATCATCGGAGAAGTCTGCGTCATTTCTAAAACCATACTTGTCAGTTTTATACATTATATTCTTACCAGTCCATCCCAACTTTTTTAAAAGTTCAGGGTTTAATTTTAAGTTTTTTTTAAAATTTTCTCGTGAGTCGGACGGCAGCCAATCCGACTCGAAATTTGTAGGTAATTTATTGTTAAAATTTGTATTCATTATCTTTTTTCAACAACCTTATCGGCCAACCCATATTCTACTGCTTCTTCTGCTGATAGGAATGTGTCAAACTTCATGGTGTCGAACATGTCTCCGTAGGTCTTGCCTTTTGCATTGTGTTTTACATACAGTTCTGTAAGACGCTGGTTAATGCGTTGGCTCTCTTCAAAACTACGACGAGCATCTTCAAACTGTAGTTCTTGCACGTGAACACTACCGCGTGTTCCTGGTGTACCCGAACTTACACGGTGAATCATTGTACGTGATTGAGGCAATACATAACGCTTGCCTGCTGCACCTGCTTGTGCAAGAAAACTGCCCATGCTAGCGGCTTGACCCATAACAATAGTGCTAACGTCTGGTTTGATAAACTGCATGGTATCGTAGATAGCAAGACCAGCAGTAACCAGTCCGCCTGGGCTATTGATGTAAAGATTGATGTCTTTTTCAGCATCTACACTTTCAAGAAACAGCATTTGTGCTACAACAAGATTGGCCATGTTGTCTTCAACTGGTCCGTTGAGCATGATAATGCGATCTTTAAGCAAACGGCTATAGATGTCGTAAGAACGTTCGCCGCGTGATTCTTGTTCGATTACGATAGGTACTAGTGGCATTGTATTTCCTTTTATTATAGTGCTTTTAGTAGAATAGTGTCTTCGTTGATACGTCCGCTGAGTTTAGTGTCAGTGGTTTTAATTTCGTCTAAGAAACGACGCAACTTGATCTTGCCTGCTGCCTTAAATTCTTTCAGTGTTTCTTCGGGCTTGCGAAGTGTCTTTTGCACACTTTTTTCTTCGTCGTAACCAATAAGAGCACTGCCCTTAACAGTCATTACGCTAGCATCTTCAGCAGCAACATACTTGCCAAGTTTGCGTGTCTTGATGTTGAATACCCAGATTTCTGCGGCTCCAATCAAGTCCAGCGGGTTAACACTTGCAAGTTGATACTTTTCGTCCATTGCTTTGAATTTCAACCTAGCAACGATCTTGTCCTTGCTAGGTGCTTTCTTCACACGCGGCTTACGAGTTGCTTTACTGGTGTCAATAACCAGCATACAAGCGCCTACAAGCGTCTCTAGTGCAGTTAGGTATGCTTGTGCATCTTTTTTACTAAGGTGGCTGTAGCCTTCGCGCAATTGCTGTGCCATATCCTTTTCACGCTCGTCTTTGATCTTGGCAATGGTTTGCGGAGTAGGCAAGTTCTGAATCAAACGTACTTCTTCAAGTTCGCTTTGATAGTTAGACATGATCTTACGTGCATGAGCCTGCGTCACTTTATACTTTGCAAAGTGAGCAGTAAAGTCAAATCCTTTAGGATCAAAGGTTGTCTTATCCGTAACAAAACCTTCCAGCCACGCTTCGATGTCTTCCATTGCTTCTGCGGCTTGATCAGCAATACGTTCTTGAATTGTAGGCACAGGTGCAGAGGATTTAGCCGTCTTTTCTGCTGCACGATCCTTTTTAGCAACCTCTTTGCCTTCTTCGATAAGACCGTCAAGATAACGTTTAAAACCGTTAACATAATCTGTAGGAGGAGCAAGATTATTCAGCAGCCAGTGTGCAGTGATTGCCCAATGACTGTAATTAGCCGTCTTCCATTCTGGCAAACGGTTAATGTGTGCAGCATCAGTCTTAGGAAGAAATCTCTTCACGTATTCTTTGATCTTATTGCTCCATTCGCGGCTTTCAATTTCGTAATGAACGAAATGCTTTGCCTTCCAGAATGTGTCAGTTGGAGCAAGTGCAAAGCCACTAAGACGACGAGTTGCACGAACAGTTGCTTTTTTCTTGGGTTTAAGAGCGGTAGTACGAGCCATGTAGATCTCCTCTGTGTTTATAAAATATACGACACTATACAGTAAATGTCAACCGCCGTATTTAATCCTATAGAAGGTTTCATACTTGCCATCAAGTTCAAATCCTACTACATATGTAGTCATGAATGTTGCAGCATTGGCATAATTTTCTAACACTTTTACTTCCGTTGCGTGATCTGCTAGATACTTGAACCATTCCATGGTTCTGTATGCGTTGTCTAGTGTTTTGTCAAGTTCGACACTGTTTAATATTTGTCCACGCATACTCGAGCCGTGATAGCCTTCTACATCAAACGGCACTTTAATCATACTGACTATCTACTAATTTTAATAGCATTTGATACCTTTCGTAAGCAATTTTTGCTGCGGGATTGTTGTTACGAATACGTAATTCTTTTTCGTGACCGTCAACAATCGATTTAGCATAACCAGAATAATGATGAGTATCTCTCCAGTTTAGTTGTTCCTCCCAGTATTTTTCCATGCCAATCAGTGTTTCGAAGTCACGCTTGGGCATGTCAATTTGAACACTGGGTTCGTATTCGAAGTCGAGATCAAACGGTTCGTAATTAGGGGTTAGAGAGTCCATGCTCATACGCTTGGGCACAGCATAGCGTCTATGCCCAGGTTGTACGTGAGCACGGTACTTTTTCTTAAAATGTTCTACTTCATCTGTCATTAACTAATGTTCCGTATTTCATAGCAAATATGCTGCCGTATTTGGTGTTGTTAGGCACAAAGAAAACATTGTGGTAAGTTTCGTAAGAATCAACTGCACGGCCAAATTTATCCACTACTGGTACTTCTTCAAAGTAGAGTTTTTGTACTGCTTTACGAGCAAGTGCAGTGTCAATACCCAATACTGCGACGGCAGCAAATGGACTAGACTCCGGCGGAGGATGCCCAATATGTCCCATAATTCTACCAAGTTTGTAGATCACAGTTTTTCTCCAGGTGCAAATCCACGGAATGTTTTGAAACGTGGAAAACGTAGGCTGTAGGTGCCATCTTGATTCTGTGTTACTGCATCAGCCCTAACTTCCACAAGAGATCCAGCAAGACTATCACGGTCAGCCCAAAAAGCAATACGCTGCTCGTCTGTGAGACCGCTACCAACATTGACCCTAATATCTTTCCCGTCATCCTGCCCAGCGCATACCAAAGCCCCGAGTCTTCCTGTGTTTTTTCCTGTGCCTTCTTCATAGCCAACAATCTCCAGTGTTACTTCGATAAACGGTTTTGCTTTAAGCCAACTTGCACTGCGCTTGCACTCGTAAGGTGCATCAACGTCTTTGATCATCACACCTTCATACCCACCGTCTACAGCCGCCTTATTAAGTGCTACAAAGCGTAGGTAGCCTTCTGCGGTATCCAGGTCTACAGTTTCCCAACCCAGTGCTGTAACGTGCTGTAGCGTGTTTGCGTGGTCTTCAACCCAATGACTGACCATTTCACTGCGAACACTTTGGTTAAAACTATAAACTTTGTTCTTAAAATTACCCAGCGGAATAATGTCAAACAAGTTCAACACTGCATCCTTTGCATCGACATCTTTCTTACGCTGCACTTGACGCATAAGATCTTGAAAACTAGCACTCATAATTTCGCCATCAAGTACCAACGGATACGGTGCAGGATGATCTTTCAACACAGCACGAATTTCTTCAATGATGTGATCAAAGTTATGAAACTGTTTGCCATTACGACTAAACATTTCAATGCTTTTACCGTGTACATCATTGATAACAACGAGCACACGAACGCCGTCTAGTTTAACTTCAATCTGTTTCTTGCCACGCATTTTATCTTCGTGGTTAGCACTGTCGTGAGCAAGTTGGCATTCAAATACCGGCACTTGATACTCAGGGTGTTTTTTACACACTTTGTTAACAGTTTTTTCGCTCATGCCACAACGCAGGTCTTTGATAAGAATACGACGATACCAATCATTCCACTGTCGCTGTGTAGCAACGTTCATTGCTAGTTCGATAGCATCACGTGCAGCATGACCTGTTAAGTTTCGATACTGCAAATCTTGGGCAAGTTTCAGGAAAACAGTCCACGGTAGCCCTTGGCCTGCATCCGCGTTTTTAAATGGCACCTGCTTGACACCGTATGTGATCAATGGGTCCAGTGCCATTCTAACACCTTCAAAAAACTCGTCAAGACCTTCTGCAACTGCTGCCGCTAGAATTGCTTCTTTGTCCAGTCGGCTGTTGTGATTTTCAAGGTTGCGAATAATCACGTCTGGTTGTGTACGCATGGAAACTCCTTTGGTTAGTTTGATTATAACTTAAACGATATTTTAGTCAAGAGAAAAGGCACCCTAGGGTGCCTTTTGTATCTGTTGCGTTGGTGCCCACTGCCGGACTCGAACCGGCACTCCAGAGGAAGCAAATTTTAAGTCTGCCGCGGCTACCAATTTCACCAAGCGGGCATTTTATTTTTTATACTTATCACCGGTAACTTGACCGGCACTCATTATAATAACTGGAATACGTTTAATATTCATTTCACGAAATGCAAAGTAACGATGATGTCCATCAATTACTTGATAAGTGTTTTCTCGTGGAATTCTTCTTACTAGTATTGGAGGTATCTTGCTGATATCTCGTTTTATCTGTTTTTTAATACTGTTTATATTTGCTCTAGCATCAACATCTTTAGTATTACCTTTACCGTCTCCTTCGAATCTAGATCGGATCTGATTCATAGGCATTACAACAACTCGGTTGTATTCGTTTTTAAAATCAGTTACATTGGCACCGACAGTACTGTCACCAGTTTCAGGATCAACGTCTTTGGTTATTTTTGCTACTACTTCAAATATTTTCATATAGTATTTATTATTTGGTGCCCCAGGAGGGACTTGAACCCCCACGCCTTGCGGCAAAAGATTTTGAATCTTCCGTGGCTACCATTACACCACTAGGGCAAAGTGTTGTTTAAAGGTGGCATCAGCACTTGTCTAGTACAAATTTATCGGGCCCAGCTGCGTTCAAACAACTATGTGTCTGTTTTTACACCTACGTAAGGACTAGAATGTTTTTTATCCTTACTCCTTTAAACAATATAGTAATTAGCCTAGCAATAACCTATAGCATATCGCCGGGTCGCGGTCGACTCACTTCCCTTACACCCCCAAGGTGCAGGCTAAAATTGGTTGCGGTGGGCAGGACTCGAACCTGCGATTTACTGGTTATGAGCCAGTCGAGATGCCGCTTCTCTACCCCGCAATATTCTGTTTACACATACACCCCAGCGCATTGCGTGTTTCAGTAAAGTTTGGGTGGCCGACCCTCATCTACGGGATGTATGTGTAAACAGACTTAACTAGTTGAACAGTCTCGGAAATGGAGTAGTCGCCTACAGCCAAGTGGGTCGGAACTCGAAAACTGTTCAACAAGTTAAGTTAAAAGATATGCCAATCCTCTTATCACTTTCCACAAACGGTACCGGTTTTTGAACTAACATATCGTCAAACTTAATTTTTGCATAGGCTGAGATTATGCCTTGCTGTAGGAGCCTTTGACCATTACCGTTAGCCTTGCGAGCCACGTTCTGTCGTTATCCACAAGAGCCTTTTACGGTCATCTTGTATCTCCCAGTGGTGCCTTTTTTGGAGAGTGGCGTTTCTCTCGTCGCACGTTGCTACTCGTCCTTCTATCTTTCGTCTGCCTTGCGAGCAGTTCACAGTCGCTAAACCGTTACGCTATCTTTCCGAACAACTACATCAGCCTTGCGAGCATCCGTAGACCACATTCTCTTGCGAGTGTGGCATTAACCACCTTTCACAACGTACCGGGACAGTCTTTCGCTTTTGTTTATCAAAGAAGGGATTGAACCTTCGCCGATTCCGTTCAATGGAATTGCTCTACCGCTGAGCTATTTGCGAACCTACTTCGATGTGCTGTCCCAGTTGCTTCACGTCTTGTTAGACGCAAAATACAACACACCGACTGTCTTTTGCCTTGCGGGCTACTCAACGTCTTTTTAAGTATCCGGGGCCTAACCCTTCCACTCTCAAGATGCTAACTTGCCTTTGCTTGCGGGCTCAGACTAGTTAACTACCTGTTAACTTTCAGCATTCGTTAGTTTGGCTGAACAGTGTTTGGGCGCCAACCCTCTTATCGCTCACCGACCGGCTCTGCGACTATCCTTTCGGACACTATTCCTAACTTACTGCCTACCGCCTTTCTACGGACGGGAGTTGCTTTCGGTACCCGAGTCAACTCTAGTTCAGGCTTGCTTAGATGGACCATTGCTGGCGCAAGTTTATAGGAAACCTTGCTTTGGGTGCATTACTGCACTTACCCTTACGTGGACGCTAAGCCGCCCATCTTACTGTGTTTACAACGATATATTGTTTATCTTATCGTCAGTCGATAGACATAGTGGTTAGCATTGCCATTTCAACTTATTGTCAGTAGCGTGTGGCCCTGTTGTTTCGCTAGGAACCACCCTAGTTACTTGACAGTGCTACTACCCAATATACCTGTGTAAACACAGTGTTTACCAAATTATCAAAGAGCGTGTAAACAACTTCTTGCTTACTTGTTTAATATAGTGCATGTTGCACCAAAGGTCAACCACTTTTTTATCTTTTTTTATTTTTTTTTGGAGCGGGTAACGGGATTCGAACCCGTGACCTGGTGCTTGGCAAGCAGCCGCTCTACCCCTGAGCTACACCCGCATTTTAAGTTTGTAGTGATTATTAAATTCACTATGTAGACAATTTAATGGTGCCGGTAGAGAGATTCGAACTCCCCACCTGATGATTACTAATCAACTGCTCTACCAAATGAGCTATACCGGCAAATTATTATAAAATGGAATAACCACATTTTCAGCAAATGCTTCGTGTTGTTTTCCTGAAGGATGATCATCTCCCGGTGTAGGAAAGTCGTTGGGCATGTTATCTCTAGACCATTCGTAGCAACCCTTAACTGGTACAAATCTTGTCCAGTCTACCATTTCTTTTAAATATTCTGTTTGCATAGTATTGACATTACTCTCATCAAATGTGCTTTGATTCATATTACTAAAAAAGTATTTTATATTATTTACTTTCAAGTAATTTTGCAATCTTAGAATATTTTCATAGGTTCTGATTAAATCAAATGTGTTGTTTGTATAAATCTTATAATGATTCGTTGAAAATCGACTAGGAAAACTTGCATTAATCAATACCCATTTGCCTGCAGGATCATTTTTTGGCCACGCTAGGTGACTGGCTTCGGATATGTTTGGCTTTGATAATTGATTTAATACAAATGAGTTTTCTACATAAAATGATGCTCTGTTGGCAGCACTCCACATAACCCCAACTACTATATCTTTCGATTCTACATTGTTTTTGAATAAATCATTAACTTGATAAATTGCACGTCTAGCGATATGCTCATTTCCATTACTGCCCAATCCCATTGGGTAATGGGCATATTTCATTTTTTTTGCAAAATGAAAGGGCCAAGTATGATTGTCGTATGTAAATGAGCATCCGCTTGATACAAAGTGCATATTTTATTTATCCCTCATATAGATCTTCGTAATCAATATCGTCATCGTCTTCTAACCAATCGGTATCGGACGAAGTTTGATCAACAGTTTAATGGTCGGAGTGACAGGATTTGAACCCACGACATCTTGGTCCCAAACCAAGCGCTCTACCAAACTGAGCTACACTCCGATATACTGGCTGGGAAGGGTGGATTCGAACCACCAACCAACGGATTCAAAGTCCGGTACTCTACCAATTGAGCTACTTCCCAACATTTTGGTGCGGATAGAGGGACTCGAACCCCCACGCTTACGCACTAGTTCCTAAGACTAGCGTGGCTACCATTACACCATATCCGCATTAATGGTGCCCCCAGCAGGACTTGAACCCGCGACCCCCTGATTACAAATCAGGTGCTCTACCAGCTGAGCTATAAGGGCAAAAACTTTTTGGAGCGGGTAACGAGATTCGAACTCGTGACAAGAGCTTGGAAGGCTCGCATGTTACCGCTACACCATACCCGCATTATATTGGCGACCTGTACCGGGATCGAACCGGTGTTCTTCTGCGTGACAGGCAGACGTATTAACCACTTTACCAACAGGCCAAAAGCATCACACACGGCTTACAAGTTCCGTCCCACCACTATGTGAAAGGTGTGATGCAACACTGTATACTACGCCGTTCCAAACCAACATCTAGTGTTGATATGCTATTTAAAGCCACGCACTGCTATTTCAAACAGTTACTCACGATGCTATGCTTACGCTACTAGGAGGTTCACAGTGTGTTTATTATGGCGGAAGCGGTGAGATTCGAACTCACGGTACCTTGCGGTACGCTGGTTTTCAAGACCAGAGCCATCAACCACTCGGCCACACTTCCGTATATTTGGCACAGGAGCAAGGACTTGAACCCTGGACATTCGGTTTTGGAGACCGACGCTCTACCAACTGAGCTACACCTGCATATATTGGTGCGGAATGAGAGGGTCGAACTCCCGACAACCTCGGTGTAAACGAGGGGCTCTACCACTGAGCTAATTCCGCATATCACTGTTTACCGCGTGACTAGAAAACTTGCCATCAAAGCGGGATTTGTTAATTGCTTGTTAATCTCTGGGCTTCCCCGTTAATCTTCAAGTTCTTAACTGGTCTCGGACTGCAACTTTGATACCGTGTTTACTGATTGTGCAGTACTGTTCAAGTTAAACAACTTACACAATGTTCAACGCGGCTTTTCTAGCCCCTCGGAAAACAGTGATTATATTAATGGTGGACCCTGCCGGGATCGAACCGGCGACATTATGCTTGCAAAGCATACGCTCTCCCAACTGAGCTAAGAGCCCGTATATTGGCGGAGCGTCTGGGAGTCGAACCCAGTCTACCCTTGCGGGTAGTGCAGATTAGCAATCTGGTGCCTTACCGTCCGGCCCACGCTCCGTATATTTGGCTCCTCGTGCTGGGCTCGAACCAGCGACACTTTGATTAACAGTCAAATACTCTACCAACTGAGCTAACGAGGAACACTAACTCTACTTACAGCTACACAGAAACTTAGCATAACGACCTCCGGACGGCCCTCTGCGAGTATATCTGTGTATGTGTAAATAAACTCTACTTACAACTGCTAACGTGTAGGATTTGCACCTACAAGCGGACCGCCGTCCTATTTGCTACACCGCGTAGTTAAGCTGACTCGAACAGCACACCGCAACCCAACGGACCACGGACTCGAACCGTGTTTACTTCTATTCATTAGCATGTGTAAGTAGAGTCATTCTCTACTTACCCCACAATTATCGACTTTCGTCTATGTAGGTGTTGTTTGAAGTTTCTAAACGAAACAAAACAACTGATCTAAATTTTCAAAGAGCGTGTAACTTGCGTTACTGTTTGTTTAGTTAACATAGCGTATATTTTTTACTGTGTCAACTGTTTTTTTCTTTTTTATTTTCGGAGCATCTAAACTGTTGTTCTTTGCGTCCTATGTATGTGTTATATAGTGTGTGCCTGTACTTGTCAACCGTCTTTTTGAACTACTAATGAAAAAACCCTCCCAGTTTTGCTAGGAGGGTTTTGAAACTTTGCGAACTCGGTTTGTTCTTAGTCTCGTACCCCTCCAGAGCATAGGTCAACGCCTGGATTACTTGATCCGGCTGTCCATAACTGCACTGTTGTGGTCGAGAGTTTCATTGAACTTCTTTGTCCTTTGTTGTATTATATTTATCTCTTTGAGACAAAAACTCAAATTTGGTTAACGCTTGTCTAGAGACTTTTGTACCAGTTGTTGATAGATAGCATGTAACACATCACTGTTGTCTTTGATTTCATCTTTGTTTTGATAATCAACTAATTGGCGTTCTGCTAAGATATGTGTTGTATATTGGTACGGAAAACTTTTATCAGAATCTTCGCCCCAGTAACTGTGTTTATCTGCTTCGTTCAACAGGACATGTGCAGAAGCATAAATGCCGTCTTTACTGATGTCATATGCTATAGCAATATCACCAGTTGCTGATCCTGTTATTTTTTTCTTTCTTCCTAAGACACCAATTGCAACACTTACGTTGTGCAGATTTTCTGACTCAACTGTGTTGTGGTCGTATGTAAAAGCGTAAAGTTTAATATTTGCAGGCATAGTGTTCCCCTTTAAACTACTTATCCAAGTAAGTCAACAATATTAATAAATTTGATCAACTATAGTTGTAGTGGAAAGAACCAGTCCAATGAAATCCTGGAGGATTATCATTGCCTTCTGGATCAGTGAGTTTGTAAAGTACTTCTGGTACAAATTTTCCAGCACGGTCAAAAAACTCTACACGATCTAGTACCTCTGCGCCCATAGCATAATAGTCTCCAAAGTGTTCTTTGAACTCGTTAAGGGCACGTTCCTCCGGTGTGTTTTTAGTAGTTTTGTCAAATTGCCAACGCCCGTTTTCGTCAATATAACTCTTGTTTACATAGTCGTCCTGACGCGGGCTAGCACGAGTCACCATTGTCATTACAGTGCGACCTTCACCAGTAGCACCATAATCACAGAGTACGTATACGTTTGGATCTGTTTTTTCTTGCATGTTATCCTCCAGTAGATGATCCTGTGCTTGGATTGTCGAAGTGTTGTACGCTGGTTAGTTTGGTTTTCCAATAGCCAAAGCCTGTGCCGGTTGTGCCATCGTCCCAGGTTTCTAGGGCATAGTAGTGTTCTAGCCAAACAGTGTGTCCGTCGTTTAGTTCAGTAGGACAAAATGCAAAGTACTTTACTACACGTCTGTCGCCTGTTTTTTGTTTGTCAGTTTTCCAACGCATCATCTTCATCCAATGTAACCCATTTGGTTTCTTCATAGTAAGACATAAAGAAAGTATCGTTGTGATCAGGTTTTCCGTAAACCATAATCGCAGGGCCATCTGTATCTTCAGTAAGCCAGATGTGATGGAAGATTAGGTCACTGGGCTGATCCAATTCTTCTGTTAGATGAGCAAGTTCTTGAGCGATCTTTTTACGCTGATTTTCTGTGAACTCAGGGTGTTCACTTTCCCATTCAATGTTGTGTGTCATTGTGAATTCTCTGCGGCTTCCATAATAAAGTCAATTGCATCGTTGATTACAAACTCGTTAAAGATGCCGTGATAGTTGTTCCAAATCTCAGCAGCAACCCAGTCCCATACTACAGCACCATCTTTCATGTAATGTGCTTGATTTTTACCAATAGTGCTGATAATCCAAACTGCAAGACGGTGTACGTTTTCAAAATCACTCATTGATATTCTCCACAGTGTGTTCTCCAATTTCAATACGCACAATCTGATCAGGTGCATACCAAGTTTTATCAATTGTAATGCCTTTAGTAGCACGTTTGTCAAGCCACTCTCGAACGTCATCTTCGAGATGAACTCGCATCATAAAATTGCCAAAACTCGCATCATCAAATTCGATAACGCGATTAAACGGCGTGTCCACGCCTTTGATGTAAATACGGAAGTTTTGTGTATAACGACGCAGTGGATCAGTTTCGTAACGTTTCTGATCCTCAGTACGAGGATCCCACATCCATTTCAAAGTATCAAGCAGTTTCATCAGCATTGCTCCTTGTATGTGTTTAATATACAGTATTTGTGTTAGTTGTCAATTAGATTAAAACGTGTAAGAACAAACATTTGCAATTTTGTTCTACAACCGGTCAAGAGAAAAGGGCCCTAAGGCCCTGATCTTTTTATTGCTTTACAGGAGTAGCAGCAACAGTTGGATCCACTTGCAGATCTTTGGCAGTCTTGATCATCAACATCTGCATAAAAGTATCTACAGTGCCCAGTGCATTACCTGCCGTTCCACCTTCGCCGCCAATCACAGTGGCAGGAACATTGATCTTGCTGGCAGCGTCTGCCCAAACTTTTTGTGCTTCTGTCCATGCAGCCAGTTTTTGTGCAAGAGCACCGTCAGCAAGTAGAATTGCTTCTTTGGCGTAGGCTTCAGCATCGGCAGCAACAGTTACGGCTTCGGCATCGATTCGCGCTCGGTCTAGATTGATTGCAGCCGTTTGCTTGGCAATTTCTGCTTCTTCACGAACACGTTCTGCTTCAATCAGTGCCAATTTCTTGGTAGTTTCGGCATTAGTGGTCTTTTCAATTTGCTCAACTTTTGCTTCTGCTTGACGCTTGGCAATATCAGTTTCACCTTGTTGGATAGCAAGCAAACGCTGTTCTTCCTGTTCAAGACGCTGTTCACGTGCTACAACTCGACGACTTGCTGCCTTCTTACGCTCGCCAATTTGACGTTCATATTCGTCATCAGGATCAATGTTTTCAAGAATAGCACTTGCTACAGTAACACCAATTTCAGTAAAGTCGTGCGGTGTGCGAACATCATTACCAGCAGTGTCTGTAATTTTTTCCATCAACACTTTACGAACTTCAGTATCGCCTACGTCGCTGGTATCCTGTGCTACATCACTGTCACTAGCAGCAGCACGACTACGAATCACACCACCTGCTTGGTTAAGACTGATTTGACGAACTTGGGCACGACCTTTTTCAATTGCATCTTTGAATTCGCTCTTAAACTGGTCACGCTTACCGCCGCTGTAGTATTCTTCCATGGTAAACATGTTAGACACACTGTCAAGACTTGCAGTAACAGCAGGCTTTAGAGTAGTGTTAATCAGACGCTCGGGTGTACGGAAGGTACGTGCCATTTCAAGAAACTGTGCAGAGTCTTGCGGAATACCAAAGCGAGTAGTTTGAGTTACATCACCGGTCCAGTTGTCTGCTAGACGAACACGGTAGGGCTCTGCAATCGAACCTTGGAACACAGTGCCTGCATTTTCACCAGTTGCATCAAGAGTATGTGCTACAGTAATGTAATGCGGCCACGCAGTGCTAGTACCCCATCCTGCAAAATACCAACCGGTTTCGCAAGTTGAAGTTTCGTTACCAAAAATAGTTCGAGTGTGCTGGCAAAAACCAGCGTCGTTATAACCAACAGATCCGCCAAGGCTAAACACACCAGCCAAAGCAAACATTACAACAGATCCAAGCGTTTTTACTTTGCGTAGCATAGGATCGACTGGAACAAACAGAACTGCAAAAGCACCAAGCAAGAACAGAACTCCAACAAAAATACCGAACATGTATATCTCCTTTTGTTACGGTGTCGTTTAAGTGTTTTATGTATACTTTAGTTTCTTCTTGAAGTCAAGAAGTTTTTGTTGATATTTGTCATAGTTGTCGATATGATCTTGAACAGCATTTTCAACAACTCGGCAAACAACATAGATGCCACCAAACAGTGCAATGTTAGGCAACACATACCATAGAACGATTTCCAGCATTTACTTAATCCTCAATTCTTCAATGTTAACGGGCGTGTAGTCAACGGCTTCTACACTCATATTGCGATATGGTCCTTCTGGACTAGGGTTTTGATGGATATGTCCGTGGACATTAAGGAATGTCTTTTGAACTGTTCCTACATCACCTTCTGCAACAAAAACCCGTAAGTTGCTAGGATGAACAGGAACGTGTGTTAGTAGCAAGCCAAATTCAGAGAACATACGCCACATGTGAACTTTGGAGAAGAATCCGCCGCTGCTCAAATACTTGATGTCATCGTGATTGCCCACAATCAGCCGCTTTTGGCCATGCAGTTTAGGCCACAACTTTTGAAAGTATTCACGGTCGCCAAACATCACGTCACCCAAGTGATATACTTTGTCACCGGGTTTCACACGGCTGTTCCACTGTTCAACCATGTAGTCATCCATTTCCTTTACAGAGGAGAATCTAGCACCACGGACGAGTTTGCCAGTGGTGCTGTCTGTAAACGTTAGAATATTTGCGTGATTGAAGTGTGTATCACTGATTACCCAAATATCACTCATGTTAATCTCCTTTTAGTTTGAACACACCAAGTACCAGTCTGCTTTCCGGTTGACGAATACCAGCACGAACTACCATTTCGTTGTTTTCGTTGTAGCGAATCAACCAGTTCAAGTAGTCAGTGCTCCACAGAGGAATGTTGGTAATACGCTGCAACATATCCTTAGGATAGTCATGCATTGCATATTGATCACCCAGATACTTTTTGTTCTTAAGATAAAAGAAAGTTTTTCTACGCTCAAAGTAATCTTTGGTAAGAGGCTTGAATGAGATCTCGTAATCTTTGCGAATGTCAGCAGGCAACTTTTTAATAGCACTCTCACGAATGATATAGTGCTTCTTGAGTTTGCCTTTGGCACGGCTTTTGAGATCACTCTTATGAGTCTGTTGCTGTTGATAGGTTAACATAGCAAACTCCTTTCTAATAAAATCTGCTTCTAGTTTCTCGTATTCTTCTTCTAGCATACTTTCGATATCTTTAAATGTCAACATCTTTGTACTTTCCTTCTCGACTCCATTCGTCTAATACATCTGCAATTTCTAACATTGCTGCGGCTACTGCATGATTATCACCCCAATAACTGTAAACGTGAATGTTAATTCCCATAAGTATACCTCTCTATGATTCAACATACAACTCAATCACAGTTCTGTCAAGTCAGAACTTGCCTTAAATCCATTTTGAATTATTATAGTGTGATCAACGTAGTTGATCAGTTAAGTCTTTCGCAGGCTCAATCCTTAACATATTATTCTTTTAGAGAGATTCTATCTAGATTTGGATTCACACTTAGCCTTCTTACAGGCTAAGGCAAGTAAGACTCTATCTGAGTTCTTTCATCACACTCATATTCAAAAACCTACTGTGTAAGGAAAAGGCGGTTGTGCTGTACCTTTTTACTTTGTGCTTAATTACAACGCGGATTCGCAAAACAATAATATGAGCAATTGTTTTGCTGTCTGTAGGTTCCAAACGTCAGGAGAGCCTACTCATTTTCTCCAGTCACGGAGACACGAATTACGGACTTACAAGGCGTGCGAGAACCACGCCAGGAACACCACCAGATCCAACCGCATCTGCGGGCTCAAGGTGACCTTACGGCTAAACTGTGCTGTATATAGCCTTTGCTTGCCTAGTTGTGCCTAATACTAAGACCGGACAATCTTAGTCGTTTCTTTTTGCCTTACAACGGTTGATGTATTCTTCTGCTTCATCTTTTGTATAGAACCAATGTTCTAGATGATGTTCGTCCTCGCCCGCCCACTCATCATAGATCTGTCCATCTGGATAGCGGAAATGGTATTCGGTGATACGATCTTCATCAAAACGAACATCGCCTTCTTCGATGTGTGTTACCTTGCCGCAATATTCGATAACGATGATGTTATATTCCCAATGATCTCGATCATACCGAAACCATTCAACACCATCAATTACAGTTTTGATTTTATTTTTTGTAAATGCATTGTTTTTTTCGTCGGCAATATAAACTTTATCGCCAAACTTTAAAGTGTTAAATTTGATCATTTTAACTCCTACTACTTTGTTTCCTTGGCAATCATTTTGTATCCGTTTCCTGTTGGATGTACACCGTCCTTGCTCATTGGATATGCCCTAGTATCTACGACACTGTCACCAAACTGTTTAGCAATGACAAGTGCAGCATACCTAGATTCTTCGTTGTTTGCACTGAGAATCCAAATAACGTCACCCGAGATAAGTTCACGCAAGGCCAGCATTGGCCCATAGGACTCTACGTAGCCATCATTGGAACCTAGACTAATAATGGTCTTTTTGGATTCAGTTAACACAAAATGTCTATACAAGCCGTTGGCATAATCCTCGGAATTGATACCCGATTTAGCCTGCACAACACATTCTGGCCGCATCTGGCCGATGCCAACTGCAATACTATCGCCTAAAATCAAACATTCAATCATTGTTATCTCCAATTAAATTAGACTCTTTGACCGTCTTAAATCGTTCATGATATTCTCGGTCATCAAACGTTTTCTTGTATTGCTCTGCACCAAGGTTGATCAAGTATTCAACGTGAGCAAGATCACAGTTGGCAGAGGGTTCCTTCAAGTAAGCCAAGTTCCAGCCGTGCCGGTGAACGCAACGACCATAGTAGAGAGCATACCCGTCGCCATGCAGTTCGATGGTGTATTGCGGTTCACAAGCACAAGGCTTCAACAGTGTTTCCCAGTCAGTCATAGCATTACTCCTAATACGATTCCAAAAGCAAACACAAGACCTATAGCACTGATCACATACCAAAATGCTGGACCTAAAATCATACCAGCAGCATAGAAAACAAAGTAAGGAAACTCAATAATTTTTTTAATCATGGTCATAAGCCTTCAAAAAGTTTTCCATATACTTGCGAATGTTCTCTGCTCCTACGGGATTCATACTATGAACATGATATCCAAATCCCACAGGCAACCGTAGTTTGTTATCCATCACATGGTCACAAAACCATTTGGCAAAGGTGTAGCCAGTTTTCTCGCCTGTGTCTTTTTCGTAATGTTCGTCTGCCAAGTCATGGTCAAAACTGATCATAGTGGGCAAGCCATACTTTTCCACACACCAAACAGCATCATCCATGCTGCGGCAGATCACTACGTTTTTGTAAGGTCCGTAGTTGTAACGCACATCACCGGGGAAGCGAATGTCATCTAAAAACAGTGTCCAGGTCATTTTACATTCCCATCCAAGCAGCACATTCATCCCAACGAACGTTGGTAGTGATTGACTTTTCAATGTGATCCAATATCATAGCACGACCGTCACGATCACCAAAACGACCAAACACATACACAGCCGCAAACGGATCGCGGTTCTTGATCGTAGGCATCCACTCCTGTGCATAACGCTTGCGATCAAGTCCTGACGCAACAACAGTGTTCCAGTAACGATCATACTTTTCCACAGTGTTGTGCAAACGTTCTGCAAATCTGCGTTCAAAGTCACGCACACGATCTGCCTGCACTTTAGGCAACATAGGAACAACATCATCAACTTCTTCGTTGAGGATCAAGTTCACAATGTTACGATCAAACACAATACGATCCACAGTCTTGTGAATACGCACGTACCAGTCGTTCTTGATTTTGCACATGTGACCATCTGCAAAGCGGATGATGTCGCCTTCACGACCTTCTGCACCACGCTGACGAGCAATGTAGTCAACAAGATTGCCTGCTACACTACCATACTGCGTAACAGTGTTGAACGGACAAGAGATATCCATTGCATATTCGCCAGTCAAGTTGTCACGAGTACCAAGATACACAAGGTCTGCTGCCTCATAAGCCAGCACAATCTGGTTAAATGGGCTTACCCACTCAAACAGCGGAGTTAATCCAAGATCAACCATAGTGCGAAGCCATTCCTTCAATCTGCGGTCCTGAGCAGCAAGCCACGCCTCGGCATCCATAGCAACCGACGTCACTCCCATTTTGGTAGCCAGTCGCAGGTGCCCATCAACCAAGATCGGACGGATCATACTACCATCCATCTTTTCCATGATTACATGAGGCTGCGACATGTCCACAGTATGAGTTTGAGTCTCTTCACGCTCGTTCACGTTGAAGAACTTGTGGAACGGACGGCTCATAAGAGCACCATCAGGACCAAAGATAAGACCACGGCATTCACGACGAATCGCACCGCCCAAGTCGTCTGGGCCAGTCATGTCAAAGGTATCGGCCATAGCCACCACATAGTTGACCACAGTATAGCCTTCACGTTCGGCTACGACAAATTCGTCACGGCCTTCTACGTGCGGCAGCACATCACTGATGTGACGGATCAGAGGAAAACGGTAGTTCATGATTTTATCCTTGTGTATCACCTACCCTAGTGTTATAGCACAAGGATAGGCAGTTGTCAATCACTGATTCTGTTGCCATACATGTCGTAGCAGCGAACAGCATCGAATCCTTCGTCAACAGTAGGGCGAACAAAACTATCCATCATTGATTCAATTACATGATCAGGAATAGTTTTGCCTGGACGGCTAGCCATACGGTGCTGCCAATCTTCCCACTGGCTATCACCCGCTGGCAAGAGGATGCACTCGCACTCAACACGATAGCCAGCGTTACGCATACGATTAATGATCTTACGACGCTTGCCAACACCAAGGTTGGTCTGATCCCAGATGACATCCTTACGAAGAGTAACTATCGAGTTCAACTTCCGTTCGTTGAACTCCGTCGCAGCCTTAATGTTTAAAGAAAACGCCTCGTTATAAGTGATGCCGTTGTCTTCAGCAACCGTATCGATATACATATCGGTGCTGTAGATCCAAGTGTCTTCAGAGATCATTCTCTGAATGAGAGTGCTCTTACCGGTAGCGGGTAGACCGACCATCACAGTACAAGTAGGCATGTTTTCTCCAATCAATACTTAAAGTTTCCCATCGCTTCGTTATCTTTGAAACCAGCCATATATGCTTCGATTTCATCGGATGTCATGCGATCTTCAGGAACTAATTCGCTGGTTCCAGTGCCACCAACGTAGTAGTGAGGAACACATGGACGACGGTAGTAACTATCAGCACCACCGCGATCGTAGGGTCCACCATGACGTCTATCGTTAGATTGAGACATTAGGTTATTCCTTTTCTATTTATGTATCAGTGACGAACGAGATGAACGCGGCCAAGGAGCGTAGCAAGAGCGTATTCGATCGCCTCCATCGCCTGCGCCTTGGTAATGTTATTCGAGTCGTACTGTGACTCTGCGAGTTTAATCAGCTGAGCGAGTTCTTCATTAGTCATACCGCAGATTGCAGTTTTGACTTCTTCGAGGCTATTAAAGGTAGTCATTGTCGTGTTCCTTTTGTTTCCTACAGATATAGAATACACTGATTCTAAACGAATGTAAATAGAAAAGTTGTTTAGAAGTCCTCATCACCTTGGTATACGTTGAAAACAAAGATACCTTCTTCACGCCACATACGAACAACTCGCGGACGATCGTCAAACACCATGTCAGGCTTACGGCCGTAGTCAGCAATGATCTCGTCAAGGATTTCACGCTTGACAATATCGTCACCACGGAAGTCGTCTGCCTTACGCATGTACAGTTTGGCAGTGTAGTTCCAAAAGCGGTTGTCCTGCAACCACTTCATAGTAGCATCACGACTACGCTCGTTGCGTCCGCTTGCAAAGATGATTTCGTTACCAGCAGCCTTCAGCGAGTGAAATGCTTCTGCAACATATGGATTCACAGCATCGTTTGGAATACCAGCATCAAATGCCTTCCAGTTCTTTGGCTTGCTACGAACGTAGTCCAGCCGGTGTTCGATGTTAGCCAGTGTGCCGTCGATATCAAAAACAACTAGCATTTTATCCCTCATTTTATTACCCTATGTGTGTTTATAGCATAAGGTAAACAGTGTGTCAACCTCAATGCCGATTCTTATCTTTGTTTTGGTGGATTATTTCTTTAACTATCCACCAAAACAGTGGAATGTAAGCAACTATCATGGCAATACCGAGTGCCATTATTCTACACGAACCTTGTTTTCGTTGGTAGGAACAAAGTCAAAAGTTTCCGGAGAACTCCAACGACCCATACCAAACAGGCCTGCAACGCTACCCCATTGGCCTACAAAGCCAGTGTACTTGCCTGATTCATCGCGGCAAAGCAAATCTACCTGATTGATAGTAGAGTCACCATTGCCCGAACTAAATTCCCAAGACACAATCTCTTTGCAGGGCTTCGCTGGGTAATAAATGGTTTCTGCTGAAACACCCGAATACATTAGAATCAGTGCCAGCGTAACAGCAACACGGTGAAGTTTGGTTTTCAGTTTCATGTTAGTGCCTTTCTATTGCCTATGTATTAATATACGACAGTTTAGGATTTTGTCAACTTCTATTTGTGCAGTGCAAATTGACGCATGTATTCCAGTTCTTCTTCTTTATAAACAAACACCCACATGCAGGTAACTTCACTACGAGTAAACACATCACCGTAGTAGTTGCGGTATGGATATGTAGGATCTGTAGTAAATCCCCAGTGTGCAACATTCATTGAGATCTTGCTCATGACATCCATGGGCTCGTGCAAAACTAGTGTAGTACCGAAGTTGCGATCTTCACGCCATGCTATTACAGCATCACGAAATTCAAAAACGTCGGGAATCTGTGAGTCGAAGTCTGCCTGAGCATGGGCAGCCTGTGCCATAGCCTTACCTGGGTTCATATCCCACAGGTCGCGACGCATAACGATGTAAAATCTTGGTTCCATTTTGTCCTCAATAAAAAACCTACACTAACAATATACTGCTAGTGTAGGTGTTTGTCAAGTTAAAGTTCTACATCCACATAGTCAAGAATGCCAATACAATGGAAATGGGTACGTCCGTACTTGTACTGCATGGTTTTGTGCCAATGTCCAAAGTACCATTCTTCAGGCTGATGAATAGCCAACATACGTGTAAATGCAGCACTGGTACGGTTAGGATATTCGGGTCCTTTGAGCAAACCACTGTTGAAGAACATTTCTCGACTGACAGTGTTTGGACAATCGTGTGTGATCATCACACGTGGCCGAACAGTGCTGTAAATGTCAATCATACGCTCTAGTTCTTCTTGGCTGAGTTCTTCCTCAGGCCACCAATCATAACCAGCAGTACGCTTGTACCAACCAGGAGGTGCATCGGGGTTATCAATGCTCCAAGCACCACCGATGAACATTACATCGTTTTCAACAGTACCGTCTTTGATCCAACCGCTCATCTCCTTACACTTAGAAGGATTGTCGTGGTTGCCACGGATAAAGCGATGATTGCCAGCAGTGTGATAGTCGTTGATGCTTTCGTGCCAGTAGTCACTTTGACCAAAACCTACACCGAAGTCGCCGATTTGGATTGTAGGACCTTCGAACCGGTCGATGGCATAGGTTTTATAATCGTTAACCAGTCCATGAATGTCGCCAATTAGTCTTGTCAGTGTCATTTTTATGCCCTTATGCGGCTTTGCGTATTTTTTTTGATTTTGTTTCTTTTTTTACAAAATCGTCTCGTGTGATTAGTTCTGCATCAAGTTCAGGCAATGAAAAAATCATTGCTCTTGCAGTTTTATAATCAAATGCAGTATATGTTCCTCCACCACCAGTTTCGGCCTTTTCGCGCCACGAAACTAGAATTCGAGTAGGAATAGGTTTTAGATACTCTGACTTTTTCATTTCTTTCCTCTTGTATGGAGCTCCCGGAAGGATTCGAACCCTCGACCACCACGTTCGAAGCGTGGCACTCTGACCGCTGAGTTACGGAAGCGTAGTATTTATTTGGTGCCCCCGGCAGGAGTCGAACCCACAACCTAGGGAGTAGAAATCCCTTGCTCTTCCAGTTGAGCTACGAAGGCTAAATTTCTGACAACTGACAAAGTGCAAAGGGACTCGAACCCTTGTCTCCGACTCCACGCCGGCGTCCTATCCTCTAGACGATACACACGATCATTGCAGCACTTTTCTATATCTCGACAACGACATCGAAGTTACTGCAACAAAAGGTCAGTTGCCACGGTGGTTGCCGCCACCTATTCTTTATCTCTTATTTATTTCTTGTGTATACTATACATGATCTTTTCACGCATGTCAACGCATATACAGCACCAGCAGCTTATATGTTTAGTTTTCTTGCCACGCATGTTGACGTTTGCCGAGGCGGCGCGGTGGGGGGGGCCGATGATCTGCTGGAACAGTTTATCTCGAGAAACACTGAACTCAGCCTATTCTAATTCGTCTTCGAATGGGTATCTTCTCACTGCTAGCAATTTTCTAACAGGATATGCACTAAAGTTAACACTGTTATCTTGATTTCCACCAAGCACCAAATAGTATTCTTGACCATTGTGATAGGTTGAAGTTACAAAGAATCCAACATGACCTTTCCAATTGGCATTGCCACGCTTAAACACAACAACATCACCTGATTCTGGTTCGTCTACTTCTACGCCCCAATCAAGAAAACTTCTTGCCAGTAGAGGATGTTCTGCATATTCATCAGACCCAGGTAATCCAGTTTCTGCAAGCACTGCATTTACAAATGCAGCACACCATTCAGTGGCAACTGGATCAACACCGATAAAATCTTTTATTTCTGCTCTATGACTCTTTTCACTCCACCCTAGTTTTTCTGTTGCAGCAACCAATGGTTCTGGCGGTGTCGGTGAAGTAGTAAACAATTGAATTTTTGCACAAGCAGATACTGATAGTAACAGTACTGTTAGTAACATAGCCCTCATCATAAAAATATTTATAGAATAGGTCTAGATAGAAATAGTACAGTTTAACTTTGGCACTCCCGGCAGGACTCGAACCTGCAACAATCACCTTCGTAGGGTGGCGCTCTTCCAGTTGAGCTACGGAAGTATCGTTTGGTACCGTGTATAGGATTTGAACCTATTCCGACGCAGTCACAGTGCGGTATGCTACCCTTACACCAAGCACGGCATTATTCTGGTTGCCCCTACTAGATTTGAACTAGTGACCTATCCCTTATCAGGGGATTGCTCTACCACTGAGCTAAGAGGCAATATTCATTGTTTAGAAGATACACTGACCAATACCATTTCTGGTCCGATAGGTTTATTTTATGTGGCGGCCTAAATGCCACTCAGTGTATCATCAAACCAATGGTGAACCGGGTGGGATTCGAACCCACGTACTCCGATTAAAAGTCGGGTGCTAAAACCACCTCAGCTACCGGTCCACGTTTCGTTTGTCGCTTTCTTCTTTGTTACGTTTTCGTTTCATTTTTGTTCCTTGAATTGGTGTACCGGGTGGGAGTTGAACCCACGACCTTCGGATTAAGAGTCCGCGGCTCTAACCTGGCTGAGCTACCGGTGCATTAATAGTTGTATGTTTGTTAGTTACACCACGACTGCTTTTTGTCGCCGTAGTATTCTCTAGCATAACCTTGTTCAATAAGCATCTGTGTTAGGCTCTTACCGTCGATAAGAACATCACCTAGCACTCTGCCGCCGAACTTGTCCCACTCATAAAATACAATTTGAGTAGTCTTGGCTTTTGCAACTAAATCTTTTGTAAATTTACTTGCAGCATCACCCATGTCGCCTTCTTTTTTACATTCTGCTCTGCCACCTTTTTCAGGTGTATCTACGCCCCATACACGAAGTGATAGTTTCTTCGGAAGTGGATCTAGCAAGAACTTTGCTTCAAATTCAACTGTATCACCATCTACTACACGTAGAATTTTTAAGTCGTGTGCTACACCAGTTGGCTTTTTTACTTCAGCAAATGCAGTGGATGCAGCAACAATCAGTGCTACAGTTAAAAGTATTTTTTTCATTATGTTCTCCTAAATACTAGAATATTTATAACAAAAAAACAATTATGGTCCCCAGGGACGGGATTGAACCGCCGACACGCGGATTTTCAGTCCGCTGCTCTACCAACTGAGCTACCTGGGGATATTTTGGTGGGAGAGGAGGGAATCGAACCCGTCCGTGCGTTGCCGCGATGGAGTTACAGTCCACTGCCTCACCTTGAGGCGTCTCTCCCTTATTTTGGTAGGACATACGGGTTTCGAACCCGTTTCTCCGCCTTGAAAGGGCGGCGACCTTCGCCAAGAAGTCCAATGTCCCATAGTTTGGTGATGTAGGCTGGATTCGAACCAGCAACCTACGGCGTATGAGACCGTTGCACTACCGTTGTGCTACCACATCATTGTTTGGAGGTCGGTATGTGAATCGAACACATTACTTTGCAGTGCTATGGAGTTGCAGTCCATCCCCTTACCATCCGGGCCACCGACCAATTTGTTTGACGCCTCTTATATTGCTATTACAAGCAACGGCTGTTACACCTCATGCAGTAAGTGTGTGTTAAGCACTCTCTGCAATCTTCCCCTCTGCACCTTTCGGTGGGAGTTCGTCGAGCAAGGACATTTATTGGTATGCCTTGCACCGGTAGGTCTCTTAGTTCCTACACTGGAGAATCCTAGCTTTCGTTCTAGGATAAAGTTTCGCTAGAGCCAACAACCCAGTTGGTATCTGCTAACTTTGCGTCAATTCTATTTTCAACTGCACAACCCCAAGTTAGGAGACCCACCACGTAAATGAGATCCGAGCCGGATTTACACCGATTCTGCTTGTGCATGTGAAAATAGAATTTGTTACTCTAGGATTTTTCAGCTTGCGCTTCCATCCCCTAGGCCGCCCATTTGAGTTTGTTTATAGTGGTTACTCGCAGTCTCGTTCCGCTCATCCACTTTAGTCCAATAAAAAACCCTCCTAGTATCGCTACTGGAGGGTTACCAAAACCGTTATGTGTATACTACACTTACACGGTAGACCCCTCCGAGACGCCAAAGCGATACTCGCGGCATTCTCTAATGCTTTTAATAAACATATGCTTGCTTGCGAATTTCATCTTTGTAGTCTTTCCTTTGTTTCTACGTTATGTATTAGTTATACAGTTTTATTTATCTCTTGTCAACAACTTTTTTTCATTTTTGACAATTTTTATTTTGTAGCAATTCCAATGGCTTGTAGCATTTCTTCTGCAACGGACAAATCTTCTACGTCAATTTCATCTTCCTGCGCAGTGTCCTGTCTATGGAATTCTCTAAGTTGATTGTGGAAGTCTTCAACGCTTTGGATGTAAAACACGTAAGAAATGTTATAAGGCTTATCATTCTCAGTCATTAGGATCAAATTCCACTATGTTGCTCGGTTTGGGTTTTACAATTTCCAATCGTGGCTTGCCATTGTTTGCTGGTTTGCCAGGACTTGCAATCTTCTCACCATCGATCAGTACACGCTCGAGCCTGTCAACCTTCATCAACAGTTGATCAAGCATTGTCAAAACTTCGTCTATTTTATAAGTCATTTTATACCTATTTTGCGATAATAGTCACATTGACTGGAATTTTTTGACCGATGTAATATTCATTGGTCGTATAGCTCTGACCATAAATTCCGTTCCACTCGTATGTAATCAAATAGTTACGAATTTGCTGTTGTTGTACAGTTTGAGTTACAACGGAGCATTGTTGTTCAGTTGTATAGCCAATGATTTGTTTTCTGCCATTTTTGTTTGCTACATCAGCACCCGCAATAGCGCCCAACACTGTCATTGCATCCTTGCCACTGCCGTTACCAAATTGATTGCCAATTGCACCACCGATAATAGCGCCAACAATAGTATCTCCTGTGGTAGCTTGTCCTTGCCCGTAAATAGGAACTTGTACTTCTACACATTCACGCACGGGCGTGTCGATGTACACAATCTCGTACTGTGGATCAATTTCAGTGATAATGCCTTTTGGCTGACGATTGCTTTCAGCGAAAGCAGAATTCACTGTTAGTGCAGTAACAGCGGATGCAAGTAGAATTTTTTTCATGGTGTTAGCCTTTCAATGCCTATGTATTTATTATACACAGAGCAGTGGATTTGTCAACGACTTTGTGCCGGTGATCTGTATTGCATATCTATCATGTTCACTTAAATTATAAAATGCATGTGGATCTTCTGCATCCCAACCAAACCAGTCACCGGCTTTCCATTTTCCAATAGTATCGTCGCATATCTGTATAATCTGCCCGGGATGACTGTCTTCTAGCATAACAATCACTCGCACAATGTCTTGTAATGTTACATTGTGCAATTCTAGGTATCTAGTGAACAAATCGATGTGAGTAGGAATGTATTGCCCTGGCTTGAAGTAATTTACAGCTACACTTGCATCAGTTAGTGCAAACTTGGATAAAATGTTGTCGTATACACCAGCAGGCATAGGGTTGGGTTCAAAGTAGTTGTACATTGCCATTGCATCTTGACTGTGCCCTAGAGTTTCTAGATAATTTAAATAGCCACGGTCTTTGTGCTTGTCAAACTTATAGTCTAACCCTTTAAACTCATCAATATTCCACAACGGGTGTATGTGTCCACAAATTAACATCAGTGTTTCCTGTTTTTACTTTCCAACTTCAAGTTTAGCACAAAATTTTCCACAATTAATTTTGTAATTGTTGCTTGTGCTACTATTAATTTATCATCAGAATCAACCGAATCAAACCTTTCAAGAACACTGGATGCAATCAACTTGTACGCAGTCATTTCGTCTACAGACAACATTCCCCAGTCAATCGGATCTGTTAGCTCTGTTTCCATTGCTAACTCTGCTATTTGTGCTGCTGTTGCCGGACTCATACTGCGTCAACTTCCAAATCACTGCCTGGCTCAAGTAGTACAAACTCATATCCAGTAACACGCTGTGGATAACACCACACTGTATTAAATTTCACGTTACGCTGCTTGGTTAAATGTCGCCATGCACTGTTCGAAACATCATTTACTTTGCATCTAATTCTAAGCAGATTGTTGCTCTTTGTCTTCCAAAAGTAATGATTTTCTGCACTAGATTTATTTACAATTTTAACAGTTTTAATATATTCAACAGGCTCTTCAAATGGTTGTACAGTGGTTTCTGCGTAGCTGGTATGGGTTTTAAACAAACCTTCTAGTTGTGTATTTTGTTCGTATGTTCTAGGAAGTGTAACCAAAATAGGAATATGATCTTCCCTAACATGGTATTTGTTGTCGGCCAACTCATCGATTGCCAACATGTACGGAGATATGAATTCGTTTTTTAGTCTGCGAAGCGTGTGTTTTTTTGTAAAATACTCGTAGATGTGATCAGCACGTTCTACATGTTTTTTTAAAATAACTCTGTAACTACCAGTTTTGCTGTAGGATTTAAGATTTTCTCCGATTTCGTACAAAGACACTCCAGCGTCCAGTTGTTCGAGAACAAACGCCAATGGAGGAATATTAAAATTTAAGTATACAGCGGGTTTTTCGGACAGAGCAGATTCATCCTCGTTAAAGAAAACGTCAATGAAACTTTTATTGTACTGTGTCATTTTTCTTCCATTTCTACAATCAATGCAAACTTTCCCCAAATTTTAGCAGCTTCAACTGCTTCTTCTCTTGTGTCATACAACACGACTTCAACTTCGTACATATTCCCAGACGGCTTTGTTACAAAAAGATATCCTTCGTTGTCAAAAGGTACCTTGATCGCATATTTCATCGGTTTACATACCTTCCCATTTCTATTTCAAAATTTTGTGCTATACGTATATCTTCAAAATGAAATGTGTGCTCATACACCGCAGTCCACGTAGTTACACTCCATTGATAGGACTCTAATTGCCTACGACACCATGTTTTTCCAATGTCAACAGCATCGCTATGCAGCCGTACCGTATGTCCAGGTTTCCAGCGCATTTTATAGTCAAAAATTTCTTGTGGTGTCATTGCATCCTCTTAGTGAATAGTATGGTAACACGTTTCGTCGTTTGGGTCAACTCCAAAATTCTTTTTGCAAAAATTTGCAATAGTATCAGGAATTTGTTGTTCATTTTCCAATTGCTTAGGGATCCATATACCTTTTATGGTACCGTCTTTTCCTATAATAATTCCATAGTCGTCGTTGTCAAGTGTGTCTTGAAATTCTTTGTATTCGTGTGACATTTGAGTCTCCTCTATGTAATATTATATTTACTCGTTTGGACGCATACCTTTTTTTGTAAAACTCTTTGCTCTGCGAACAACTTCTTCTTCGCTCAATCTACTGTCACTGAGATACCGCCGCCACTGTTTATACAGCTTGGCTTTGGTTTTATCCTTTGGCGTCTTAGCCATATCTAGCTGCCATGAGTTTATCTCTTACTCTGCGAGAATACCATGTAGCAGGAGTTTCATCGATCAACTCAATTAAAAACTGCCAATCTTCACGATTCATTCCACCATCGTCGCCATTGACACACGAATAGCCGCGATGTTTCATTTCTTCAACTAGTTCGAGGTCGTCAAACTCGTCTAGATCGATGTCTACATCTACGTCTACAGATACAGTTTTATAGCCCATTATGTTTTCTCCTTGAGGCTTTCAAAGTTACGATACTTGTCCAGCTGGCGATGATACTCGTCGGCCGCCGCTTTTAGTTTGGGGTATTTGATTTCTAGATCAAAGTCTCTGTTGATTACAACTTTTAGACTCTTGCTTATTTCATCCAGTGTGCGTTGATATGCAAGCACAGGATCTAGTTTTTCACGTTCTAAATCATCAATCTTAACATAGTATTGGCTTTGGCTAGGATGATAACTATTCAGAGGAACAACTCCAGTATCAATCCAGTTGGCTTTGACTTTATCCATACCTTCGTGTACATAGTACGAGCTGGTTCTGTCATCGCTATACTTGCGTTCACCGCAGGCACACCTGTAAAATCGCATAGACCAATACTTGGTTTTACCTGTGTCAGTATAAGTTGTATAATACTTGTCGTTGACTGCTACCAGTTCCCAATCGTGTTCATGTTTGGGTTTGAAAATGTTAAACATCGACTGCGTCTTCCATTACTTTCTTTTTGATAGTTTTATAAATTCCAGGGTTAACTCGCAGAACATGAGGCATCATTTCATGTCTAATATAATTACGAGTATAATGGATATCTTGGTTGCTGTCATCCTCAATCCAATCAACAGCATTCAACCTTGCCCACAATTCTAAGTCACGCTTTCTAGTAAGACGAAACGGACGAATTACATGATTGCGACGATAGGGAACAATCTTGCCTGTGCCGTGCATACTGCTCCAAACCCAAGTTTCAACACAGTCGTCCAAGTGATGACAAGTTACAACTGGCACAGTAAAAAATTGGTCAAAGAAATTATAACGGCATTCACGCCACCATTCTTCCTTGCTCTTACGCGGCGGCGGAAAATCAACATCAATATCTTCCATTCTGCCAATCATCAGCGGAACATTATATTTTGCACATTGAATTTTTACAAATTCTTCTGCTTTTTGTGCATGAGCAGTGCCGTGATTAAAATGGATAGCATGAACGTCATGTCTACGGCGAAGAAAATCCAATGCTGCCATTGAATCAACTCCGCCGCTAACTGCAAGCCACAACTGCCGAGGTAGTTTACCTTGTAGTTTAATCACAGCTCTACATCCACATAGTCAAGAATGCCAATGCAATGGAAATGGGTACGTCCGTACTTGTACTGCATGGTTTTGTGCCAATGTCCGAAATACCATTCATCAGGCTGATGAATATCCAGCATACGAGTAAACACAGCACTAGTGCGGTTAGGATATTCAGGACCTTTTAAGAAGCCGCTATTGAAGAACATTTCTCTGCTGACGATATTTGGACAATCGTGTGTAATCATTACACGTGGCCGAACAGTGCTGTAAATGTCAATCATACGCTCTAGTTCTTCTTGGCTGAGTTCTTCTTCTGGCCACCAATCATAACCAGCAGTACGCTTGTACCAGCCAGGAGGTGCATCAGGGTTATCAATGCTCCAAGCACCGCCAATGAACATCACATCGTTCTCCACAGTGCCGTCCTTGATCCAGCTGCTCATAGTTTTACACATGCCTGGATTGTCATGGTTACCACGAATAAAACGATGACCGCCACGAGTGTGGAAATCATCTACGCTTTCATGCCAGTAATCACCTTGCCCAAATCCAATGCCAAAGTCACCGATTTGGATAGTAGGTCCTTCGAATTTATCAATAGCATATGCTTTATAGTCGTTTACACAACCGTGAATATCGCCAATAAGTCTTGTAAGTGTCATCGTTTAGGTGATCCTGTTCCTGGGTCGTCAAAGTGAGTTACACTAGTTAGTTTGGTTTTCCAATAGCCAAAGCCTGTGCTGGTTGTGCCATCGTCCCATGTTTCTAAGGCATAGTAACGTTCTAGCCAAACAGTGTGTCCATCGTTTAGTTCAGTGGGCAGCAATGCAAAATAGCGAACCACACGGCGATCACCGCTTTTTACTAGGTCGGTCTTCCATCTCATAGCAACCTCTTCCTGTTTGATGTTCAAAAGTAAGTAATCCTGCTCTAGGAGCGTCCGGGTTATTGCATACGCCCCAGTCTGTGCTTAAAGCGCCCTCCAGAGGAAGATACCATCGGCAGCCGCAGCTACAGTCAGGATAATCTACTCCTTCATACTCCCACCTAACTACAGATCCGCCATAGTCACTGTAGTCAGTAGGAAGTATTTTAACGCAAGCCCAGCTAACGTCTTTCATTTTGGTTTAAAAACTCCTAAACCAAGTCTGCTTTCGGGTTGACGCAAGCCAGCACGAATAACCAGTTCACCTGCATCGTTGTAGCGTACAAGCCAACGCAGATAATCACTGCTATACAGCGGAATGTTGGTAATACGCTGCAACATATCTTTTGGATAATCGCTCATAGCATATTGGTCGCCGAGATATTTTTTACCTTTGAGATAAAACCATGTGGTTCTACGCTCGAAGTAGTCTTTGGTAAGAGGCTTGAATGAAATGTCATAGGCTTTGCGAACGTCTGCAGGCAACTTTGCAATAACACTTTCACGAATGATGTAATGCTTTTTATATTTGCCCTTGGCACGACTTTTAACATCAGCCTTTCGTGCTTGTTCTTGCTGATAGCTTAACATTGCAGACTCCTTTGTAACAAAATCTACTTCTAATTTTTCATATTCCTCTGCTAACATACTTTCAATATCACTAAATGTCAACATCTTTTTTACACCATTCTGTGTGTTTAAGAATTACCATGTTAGCACCAGT
>Ga0315901_10000197_pt1 | contig 88720 bp, 69 predicted proteins | sample LakEriMetagenome_10_FD_203761 | JGI IMG/M metagenome (GOLD analysis project Ga0315901, IMG submission 203761) | Freshwater fungal communities from buoy surface, Lake Erie, Ohio, United States - Buoy 2 MA116 | ecosystem: Environmental > Aquatic > Freshwater > Lake | place: USA: Lake Erie, Ohio... | reverse complement strand
TACAAGTTTGTAGCACGGGATTAGGATAGCTTGTAGCGGGTATAATCTCCGGATAACTGCTACTGCTGATTGTTTCTCCACATAACCACTGACTATGATCTTTGCCACTGGAAATCTGCCAGTTTTGAAATGCAGTAAACGTTTCACCTATGGTTGCCCATTGTAATTTTGATGAGGGTATAGCATTCAGCGAATCAATTACATTAGTTATTTTACTGAAAAATAAAGGGCCATATTCCCGTTGATTGGTCATGATGCGGGTAACATAAAACCTATCGGCAGGCCATAATCCGTTTTGTATGCTGTCAACTTGTCCTTGTATTAAGTCGATAATTTCTTGTTCATTATCCAGAGAGTCTAGTAAGGGTGCGCAACCGGTTCCCATACACCATAAATTTTTTTCGGGATTATGTTGATAAAAATTTGTTGTGGTATCAGGTTTAAATACGCCAAAGTCGTTTAGGTCATTTGTATGAGGCGGATAACTACCGGCTCCGGTTATAATTGAGCACTGCCAGGTATTTCCGTATATGTTTCCGATAATTGGGTTACGATAGCCTATCCAGTCAATCGGCGCTATATTACCATTGGTAGTGGAATAAATACATCCTCCCAAATGAGTTGTTGGATTGGCACCGCATGAATCCAACAAATACCACTGATCCGCGATGTTGCGTCCGTTTTTATTTTTCGATCTTGGATCTATTTCTATATTATCGTTGTATGGAGGATTGGATATGGTTTCGAAGATATCGGTTCCCGAAGTTCCTGCCGATTCATACTGCAACGCTCCCAGTATAAAGCCGTCTGACGTTTGGAGGTTCCACTTTACATTTTTTGAATTAATGATGTTGGCCATTTGCAGCGTATTATTTCTGAATCGATTAAAAATAAATGCACTATTTTCAATATTATCAGTAGGTTCATTATGCGATACGATATGAATATAAAGTTTGGGTGCCTGAGCAACACTGCACAATGTTTGAAACGTACATAATAGGATAAGCAGAACATTTTTCATAAACGGTAGGGATTTGTAATTAGAATGTATACTTTTTTTCTTGGACTCTATTTAAAAGTACAAGTTTAACCGCATAATGAATGCTAATTCAGTGGTTATTAAACATATTGACGCTTCAATAAGATGCCATAATAATTATTCAGATATGATTTTAACGCAGCAGGGTAACATTACCACTTACTATTTTATATTCTTCTGATTGAAATTTGTAGCGTAAAGAATAGACATACACTCCGGTTTCGCAATTCAAACGTTTGTAAGTGCCATCCCATTTATCACCTAGAATGTTGGTGTTATATATCAACTGACCCCATCGGTTAAAAATTGACAGGTTATAATCTTCAAGTTCGCAAAGCGAAATGGCCTGGAAACGATCGTTGATACCATCACCATTAGGAGAGAATGCATTGGGTAAATAAACGGTACATTCCGGTTCAGGTTCTTCACAACGTATGATGGTTACCTGGGTATAAATAGTGTCAACATAGAAACAAGGTGTTGTTATCGGATTATTTGGTGTAGGTGGTTCACTACAGTTTATTTCAACAATACAACTTACCGTGTAGGTGCCCGTATCTGAAAATGTATGGGTAGGTGATGATAGTAAAGAAGTATTATTTGTACCGCTGTTTGGATCACCAAAATTCCACTCAATTATATTTTCGATAAGCAGATTTGAGTTAATCGAGAAGGCAACAGGATTCTGCAAACAACTATCCGTGGAATGTTCGATGGTAATAAAATCCGGCTCAACGGGGCAATCCGTAATCGTAACATTGATATAACTTGTGTCGATACCGCAAGACAGGTTAGCGATACAGCGAATGGTATACGTGCCGGTATCACTGAACTGATGCGTTGGGTTAATTAGTATAGATGTATTATCGGCCCCGCTGTTAGGATCCCCGAAGTTCCAATCAAGTGAAAAAATTAATGAGTCGGATTGAGCGGTAAAAAACAGATTGGATTGCAGACAAGTGTCTGTAGGTGGTATGATTACAATATTGCAAGAGTCAGGAGGTGAGCAATCTATGATCTGCACAGTGGTATATATCGTATCAACATAGAAGCAAGGCACGGTTATCGGATTATTTGGTGTAGGTGGTTCACTACAGTTTATCTGAACAATACAACTTACCGTATAGGTGCCCGTATCTGAAAATGTATGGGTAGGTGTTGATAGTAAAGAAGTATTATTTGTACCGCTGTTTGGATCACCAAAATTCCATCCAATGAGACTCTCGATGAACAGGTTTGTGCTGATTGAAAAAAGTACAGCGTCTTGCAGGCAACTATCTGATGAGGCAATAATGTCCAGGAATTCTGTGTTCGATGAGCAATCTGTTATGGTAATTGTTTTGAATAAGGTATCTGTTCCGCACGCAAGTGTAACGATGCAGCTAATTAAATACGTGCCGGTGTCGCTGAACTGGTGCGTTGGATTAACCGCTGTGGAAGTATTGTTTGTGCCGCTGTTTGGATCACCAAAATTCCAGTTTGCAGTCGTAATGCTATTGGCGGGATCAATTGTAAATAATATTAAACTACCTAAACAGGTGTCGCCATTCGTGGTAATGGTATCCGTAGTTGAAATGGAATAAACCCACTTGGGTAGTCCGTATCCTCCGCCTGTTAACACACCGGCCTCATAAGCACAAGCCACTCCGGCATTATTTGGAGCGTTGATCACATCGATTGATCCTGAGTTAATATATATTTTCCCGTTAGGGCCTAATTGCAGCGATGCAGGGGAATTAAATGAAGACGTGTTGACCTGATAAGCGGAGTTTTGAATGGTATTGGACGAAGCACTTGAAATGTCGTATTGAAATATAATATTTAGGTTGCTGATATATAAGAGATTTCCGTCGGGTGAAAATTCAACACCATAAATCAGTGGTGAAAAATTAGTCATTATGGGATCAAGATCCCAGGCAATTTGGTCACTGACAACTCCGTTTGCATTATTGAATGAAAAGAGTTCCATAGTGCCGTCAAATAAACTGCCGCAAGCCAGTTTATTAAACTGTTGATTCACTTTTAGATGACCGGCTCCATTACCCTGAGTACCGCCCAAAGTTGAAACGACCGGTGTAGTTTGGAAGCCGCTGTTGTTTAATAAAAAGGAATAGAACGAATTACCCGGATTGTCGTGGGTAATTACCCAGAAATCCTCACCATTCTGTGCCGGTACCACTTCAATTTTCTCCGAGTTGGTATTAAACAGTAAAATATTCTTTTGTGTAGGAACAATGTCGCCAAGTCCGCCATCCAAAAGCATGTCAACCAAACTGTATCGCAGCCCGTTTCCACCAAATTGTTCATCGATGGTAACGATATAGTACTGTGTACAACTGCCCGGTTTAGGGATAATAACAGCCGCCGTGGTTGAAGAAAGCAGAATAGGATCACCACCAAGTAATCCATTACCATTTGGCATAATCTGATTTAGCGCATTCCAGACACTTACGCCATCAGTATAAAATAAAAGTGCGCCGGTATTTCTGTCAGCTACACTAGCACCACCTTCGCCGGTTAATATGGCTGAAGGAGGTGTATTTGTAGGTGGAGAGGTATTAAAATTAATGCCACCCTCATACCCAAATCGCCACTGATTGTTTTGTTTTTGTGCAAAACCCTGTTCAGTAATGATTAATGTAAAAAATACGATTAAAACGGATCTTAATAAGTGATAAGTCATTATAAAAAGATTTACGACAAAGCGAGTTATGGCGTTAGAATTTTTTATCAAAACATTATGACAACAATACAAATAAAAATTAGTTTAATATCAATAAACCAGGTGTCCCCCTTCATCTGTAATGAATGCTAATAAACTATGGCCTCAATCTATTGAGCGTTGTAATATAGATAATTACCTTGCTAATATGTTTTACGGCTTTACGGTGTAACCATAAGCTTAAAATGGTTCATTTGTCCATCATCGGAAATTAATTTTACAAGGTATATCCCTGAGGGAAGATTGATGTCTATTTTTTGAACCGGATTAACATCGGTAGTTTGATGTTGCTGATAAATACGACCGTCTACGCCAACAATTTCAATGGTTTGAACTGAACGATTTAACCGATCTATGAAAAAATAATCACTGGCCGGATTCGGAAATAATCTGCCGCTATATAGCTGTTCGTTCGATATGGATGACGTACAGCCGGCATTACTGAGTTCCTGTACCAGAAAGGATCGTCGAGAGGCAATAAAAGAGGTTAAACCCATAATGGTAGTTCCGCCCTGAGGTCCCTGAACATTGATGACCTGAGTAAGATTCTGTTCAAATTGATTGTTGCTGTATGTCTTAAGATTGTCTTCGTACACGTAAGGACGAATGAGATTGGCTAGCGAGTCTATCCGGCTTTCAAAAGCTTCCGGGGTGAAGTGAGCTAATAGTTCGCAATACCGGTTGATATAGGCCTGTTTAAGTGTTTCATTCTCCAGAATTCTTTTCATCAAAGGACGCTGATTAGCAGGCTGGGGTATGTAAGTATGTGATAAATTAAGTAACTGCGTTGTCGTTAATCCCATAGTAAAATTTCCGAAGGATTCATTTTCATCCCAAGCTATAAATTCAAATTTGTCACTGAATTCATTATGGTAGATATAGTAGTTATGCGCAGAACCGATATAGCTATCCAGATTCACAAAAAGATGATGAACAACCCAGTAATCATACCAGGCATCAAAATTCAATCGGGAGCCGAGCGCATCAATAAGATCGAGATCAGATGAGTTATTCAGTGCATCAATCAGCGCTATCAAATCGCTCCAGTCGTTAAGATCTTCATTTGTTTTTAGTTCATAGCTGTTGTAATACGAAGCAGGATCACTGCCCATCCATGTTAAACGTCCCTGAGGATCGCCTTTAAACAAATTGCCATCATTATTGCCATAGTGCTGGCTGAGAAAAGTTTTTCCAACATCTTCAATTACAGAATAAAGTCCCCAGTAGATTCCATTCAGATATAGTCGCGCGAACGTGGCACGGGGAGCATGTATCTGATGTTTGCGCATAAAATCGAGTGCAAGTTTTTCGCGCAGAAAACTGGGATCTTTAAATGCATTATTCAGCGAAAGTTGTTTTAATCCATCGTGAGTTTGTCCATCTATATACTCCTCAAGATCAATTTTAAACGGTTTTTTCTGACTCGGATTATTGTAGGATGAATTACCCTTAAAACGAACACCGCTATTCGTGTAATTGATGCCGTCGATAGTTACATTACAGGTCATATAGGTTTCTGAGGGTTCATTGGCCACTAAGCTGTCCCAGTAATTGGCCTGAGAGAAGTTAAAATGAATTTCGTGTACGATACCTTCAGTAAAAAAAAGGTTCCCTTCGTTTTGAGCAACAGCTAAACCTGAAAGTAAAGTAAAGCCGGTTATTAATTTAATAATGAACTTCATGATTAGCGAGTGTCTTCTTTAGGACTTAGTTCTTGATTGATGGTTTAATGAAATACTAAATTAATATGTTCTTACGTTAGCCAAAATAAAGATGCGGTTATGAAAAAACTAATTATCCTCGGTATCTTGCTCGTTCACTCCTTATGTAGCTATGGTCAGTATGGTGTTATCATAAACAGCAAAGAAAAACTTAATCAATATCTCGATAGCACTACAATTTATCTGGCCTATGAATGTTCAGAGATATTGGGTATACCGCTGGACTCTTTACGATATGTTGAAGATGAACAGTATGATGCATACATGCAATGTGAATACGATTATAAGTTGATTCAGATCTCGCGATGCAATTTCGATAATACTCGAAAATTATATAAGGAAGAGTTACCTATAACAACATACAAAGCATATCCCGGAACAGTAAAGGCAGATGAAGCAAAAGTTATATTCCTATACAGCACATCTGATTCCAGAGTACGGTTAACTATGCAATACTTTTATTAACTCAGGGGCTTGATACAGTTGCTACTAAACTGTTGTGAAAGAGTAATTGGTTTAAATGTATTTGGAGATTAATAAGAACGTTGGATTTCTGCTGAGAGAAGACTGGCGGCTATCATATATCCTGAATCTATTTACTATCTATAAGCAAAAAGATTTAGCCTTTATCACACTGTGAATGAATTTCAGTGATGCTGATGTGAGGATAATCTGGAATAGCTTTGTTCCGAAGTGCATTCATACCCACTATATTGAAGTTTCGTTGTAAGTGATTATATTATGCAGTAATAAAATTCCCTTACCAGGTTTTAAGATCGGTTGCGTTAAATGTCCATTGAGGCGTTTGTAATGTTCCGGAAAACGAAGCACTGTACCACGGACTCATTGATCTATCATTATTGTTTCTTAGTATTTGAGTTTCCTGTGCAGGCATATAACTTTGAGCAAGCATAAATACTTTTTCTCCCTTATTGTTAACGGCAACATCAACAACAATAACCGCGTGCCCGGGAGAGCCCGCTTGTATAAAGACATCACCTATCGAAATATCCTGAAGCGATTTAGAATGTAATTCCTTTGCCAGTGAACGTGTGCCGGCATAGGTAAAAATAAACTCCATGTAATTTCTGAAATCATTGTAAGTATTTGATGGTTTTGCACGCTGTATCCAAGAGGTCTCGTTGCCGGAAACGTTTACCCGTTTACCTTTTATCCATTCGTGGTAATCAACCTGAAACCCATTGGTTAATCTAAATGAAATACGATCATAAAATCCGTTAGCAAAAAGATATTCACCTCTTAGCCGCATGATAGCATCAGCGCATTGTTGAAGGTCTTTATTTGAAATATCCATGTCAACAACAGCAATATAAGCGTCATCATCTTTAATGCTACCATTATAATACTTTACGAGGGTGCCTTCGGGCTTAAGGAGTAATTGGCGCAGGTAAGTGGCAAACGAACCCTTACTAACCGCTAAACGTTGAAAATCGGCCGGCGGTGTAAAGCGTGTCTCAATCGTATTCCCTCCCGGCTGATGTACACGATTCGTATGCTGATAATTTGAAGCATTTGTACAGGCATAAAATATAAGTGTAATGAATAAATAGCGATGCAAGAAAATAGATATTAATGATTAATTAAGCAGAACGCCTTTGCGTCCATTTACTTTTATGTTCAAGTGAGTTGTTTGATGCGGAATCAAGCGTAGTAGTTGCTGTAGATAATGCCTCCACAGCGGCAATAGCGGCGGCTACCTCCGATGTGGAATCTTCTGCAAGCCACGAGATCGTGTCGGCATTAAAATAGCGGGCTATAAATCCGGTATCAAAATCACCGCTTCTAAACTTATTGTGTTGCATCACCCATCGACCGAAGGGCAGGGTGGTGTTCACTCCGCTTACTTCATATTCTGATATAGCACGTTTCATTCGTTCTATCGCTTGCTCCCGGGTTGTGGCATGTACGATTAATTTAGCCAACATAGGGTCATAATAGATTGGTATGTCCATACCTTGTTCAAAACCATCATCAACCCGAACACCTGGCCCCTGTGGTTTCTGGTAGCGAGTTAATGTTCCAATATCCGGCAAGAAATTATTCATCGGGTCCTCTGCGCAAACACGCAATTCGATGGCATGTCCGTTAATTTTTAAATCAGCTTGAGTAAAAGATAGTTTCTCACCCCGTGCTATATTTATTTGTTCTTTGACCAAGTCGATACCGGTAATGAATTCTGTAACCGGATGCTCAACCTGCAGTCGGGTGTTCATTTCAAGAAAATAATAATTGAGTTGATTATCAACCAGGAATTCAACGGTTCCGGCACTATAATAACCGCAGGCTTTGGATACGGCAATAGCGCTCTCTCCCATACGCTGACGCAATGCATCCGTAAGAATAGCACTTGGAGCTTCTTCAACTAATTTCTGATGTCTCCGCTGTATACTGCATTCGCGCTCGAATAGATAGACAATATTTCCATGCTGATCACCCAAAATCTGTATTTCAATATGCCTGGGAGCAGTTACATATTTTTCCATAAATACCGCATCGTCACCAAAGGCACTCCTGGCTTCATTTTGAGCCATTCGTATCTGTTCATCAAAATCCTCCAAGCGTTGAACCAGCCTCATACCTTTTCCGCCACCACCGGCACTAGCTTTTATCAGTATCGGAAACCCAATTTCCTTGGCAATTCGCTTTGCCTCAGCCACATCACGTATTGCTTCTGCCGTGCCGGGAACCATAGGTACTTTGTATCGGGCCGCAGTTTCTTTAGCTGCCAATTTACTGCCCATCATGTCCATACTTTCAGGCGATGGACCAATAAAAATTATACCGGCTTCGCGCACCTTTCTGGCAAAGTCGGCATTCTCACTCAGAAATCCGTAACCGGGATGGATGCCGTCAACACCTAACATTAGGGCACCTTCAATAATTTTATCGCCCAGCAGATACGACTGCGCCGATGGCGGAGGCCCCAGAAACAAGGCCTCATCAGCATATCGAACGTGAGGGGCTGTTCGGTCAGCCTCAGAATAAACGGCCACAGTTTTTATCCCCATTTCTAGTGCGGCACGCATAACACGTATGGCTATTTCGCCGCGGTTGGCAATCAGAATCTTTTTCATATGGTAATTGGGTAAAACTATCTAAGGAATACACAAGGAACAAGTTTGTGTATAAACTCGTTTGTAATTGCCTGAAATAAATTTCATATAAATTGATATTTTAGCTAAATAATTTAGTAAACAAACACGTCTTAAATCAAGCCAACAATAAATAAACGGATATGTCATTCTTTGCATCAAATCTTCGTTTTCTAAGAAAGCAAAAAGGATTAACTCAGGAGCAGCTCGCCGATAAACTGGCCATAAACCGCGCCATGATCGGCTCCTATGAAGAGAGCAGGGCAGAACCCAAATATGAACTCCTTCAGCGTATGGCCTATTTGTTTAAGGTAAGTATTCACGATATGATTGATAGCGATATGGAAAAGCAGTTTGCTCAAAAAAACAGAACAAATAATTCATCTCATAAAGGGCTATACAAGGATATTGAAGGAAGAGGTTTAAGAGTATTGCCTATTGTAGTGGATCGTGAAAATCGGGAGTTAATCACCGTAGTCCCCTCTAAAGCCGCAGCCGGTTATCTGAACGGATACGCTGATCCGGAATTTATTGAGACCTTACCTACCTTCAATCTTCCCTTTGACCGTTTTAAAACAGATCGAACATATCGCACCTTTCAGATTTCCGGTGATAGTATGCTTCCAATAGAAAGTGGTTCTTACATTATTTGTGAGTATGTAATGAACTGGCATGAAATTCGTGACGGATATCCCTACATTATCGTAACAGCAAATGATGGAATCGTATTTAAGCGATTGTATAACCGCATTCACGATAGCGGTACATTTCTCCTTAAGTCAGATAATCTGGAATATGAACCATATGAGCTCAACCCGAACGATATCCTGGAAATATGGTATGCCGTAGGTTATATCCGGTTTGATATTCAGCAGCCTGATGATATGAACGTTTATTCCTTAACACGAATGATGATGCTGATGCAAAATGAATTGAATCAAATGAAAAAGAAAGTAAACTGATCTGATCTGTTGATGTATTCAGTGGTTTTGAGTTTTAGTTTCATGGGAGCTTACAGATGCATTACCGCAGTGTGGAGTATTATGCCTGAAACATAAAAAACACAAGATTGAACATAAGGCCGCACCTCACCATCAACACCAACCTCACATTAGATTATGACATCATAAGCATTTACAGTGGCAAACATATAATAGTGCAAAGCGGGGTAAGTCGCATCATTAAAATCAATACATCCGATTACCTGCCTTTTTCATGCTCCAGAAAAATATTGGTTCGGAGTATAGCAGCAACACTGAGTGCATCGGTAATTTCATTACGCAACACCATCTGATACACTTCACTGAAGGGAAGCTTTTTAATCTGTAGTGCTTCGGTTTCTTCCGGCTCTGCTTTACCTATGGTCAATTCCTGTGCTATAAATATATAGGCAACTTCGTCGGTAGCGGAGTTGGAAAGATGCAGCTTTTGTATCATCGTCCATTTGCTTGCGGTTAAACCTGCTTCTTCAAGTAACTCGCGTTGTGCCGATTCGAGTGGAGTCATTGTTTTTTTACCGCCGCCTTCAGGTACTTCCCAACTATATTCTTTCAGGGGGTATCGCCACTGACCAATGAGCCAAGTGTTATTTTCTTTGTCTATGGGAACAATCGCAATGGCATCGTGTACAAACCTAACCACGCCATAGATGCCGGGCTTGCCTGCAGGAGTGAGCACCTGATGTTCGTCCACCTCTATCCAGGGATTGCGATATACGGTTTTACTGCTGAGTGTTTTCCAGGGATTTTCTTCCATTAGTTGTTGTCTTTGATATGTTGCAATGCCTTAGCAACACCAGTGCTTGCAGGCTCGCTGTAAGTATGCAGCGGATGCACACCGGTTACGAGTGGTAAATTAGGGTCTATTACATACACGGGTACATTGGCATTGCGATAATGAATTAAACCTGCGGCGGGATAAACAAGTAATGAAGTACCCACAACCATTAATACATCAGCTTGTTGCACCGTGGTGATTGCATTTTCCATCATAGGCACTTCTTCGTGAAACCAAACAATGTGCGGACGCATAGGTGAGCCTTTCTCGCATCGGTCTTTGATGGTTAAATCTTTTTGCCAGGAATAAATCAAATGTGGATGTGCTGTGCTGCGTACTTTGAGAATTTCACCGTGAAGGTGTATAACCTGTTCAGAACCCGCACGCTCGTGCAGGTCGTCGATGTTTTGTGTTACAATATGTAGCTTAATGTTTTTACCGCTCTTTGTTTTTTGACCATTCATTTCAGCCAAAGCAATATGCGCCTGATTGGGTTGAGCCTGCAATACTTGACGGCGTCGCAAATTATAGAAATCCAGAACCAGCTCCGGGTTACGTTCAAATGCCATGGGTGTGGCTACATCTTCGATGCGGTAGCTTTCCCAAAGGCCATCGCTGTCGCGGAAGGTTTTGATGCCACTCTCGGCACTGATGCCCGCACCACTCAATACAACAACATGGATCATGGTCTGATTGCAATGGAGTATGGGTCAACAGATACCTCAGTTTTCATTTTGCTTAAGACAGAAAAGTCGCTGAGCGAAAAATAGGAAATAAACCCATTACGGCCACCGCACTCCGAGCTGTGGTGAGGAGCCGGTCCGTCTGTTGTTTTATTACGGTTAGTTACGATAATCAGTTTACGAACATCATCAATGGCAATGCCATGTGGTTGAAAAAGTTGTTGATTAATCGTTCCAATCACTTGTAGCGTTTCATAGTTAATAATGCTGATACTACCTTTGGTTCTGGGTATTGTTGATGTAGTCTCTTCACACGTTACTGCGAGATAGGGTAAAGATTTGGATAGAGCCATTTCGAGTGGAAACGTGCCAACCGGAATGATTGCCAGTAAACTGTCGTTTTGGGTTTTATATGCCCTGACTTCGTTGGAGGCCTGACAGGTTATGAAGTAAACGGATTCATCAGGAGTAAATTGAATCTGATGAGGATCGAGTGTGTTCGGATTGAAGTTTGGCATGGTGCCGGGTTGTAACGATAAGGTTTCAAAGTTCAGTATAGAAAAGTCTGTTGTATCGAAAGATAGTTTGTAATAACTATTTCCGAATTGTGATGTAACATATAGTGTATTAGACTGATCCATATAATACAGTCCATGAGGATTGACCAACCCTTGCAGTGATTTGAGTATGGTCATTGTGTTCAGGTCGATGATGCGGATCTTACCATCCGGGCTAAGGTCGGAGATGATACCCAGCCTGCCTTGCAGGGCCGGAACAATTACATTCCAGTCAGCATTGTCTATGAAGCAGTCGGCAACGAATTGATCAGTAATGGCATCAAATTTTTGCACTACATTACCAAAGCGTAATACGGTATAAAGGTATCGGCCATCGGCTGAAACCATAAGATAATGTGGCGACTCTATGCTGTTATTGTTGCCCACATTGATATAACGCATCACCAGGTTCGATTCCGCATCAAAGACCGATACCTCATCACAACCCTGATTGGTAATATAATATTTTGGTCGATTCGGATTACAACAAAAGGCAATATTTCCCTGATCATCCGGCGCACCACGATCAATCCAATTTTTAAGTAAGAGCACCTCCTCCCTTGAGAGAGGGGCACCGCCTATTGGCATAGTGGGTGACAGGCTGATACCCAGATTATCATAGGTATTGGTGTAGTAGTGGAGCCAGCTCCGGTCGCTTCGGAATGGTATTACGACACTTCCACCCCGACCCCCCTGAAACAAACGTTGCCAGTTTTCAAGATTTAAACCTCCGGCCGCCAGATTACTTTTTGCGTCGTGACATCCGGTTGTAGCACATCGCGTGGTTATGATCGTATTAACCTGATCGGGATATTTCGTTTTGGAGCTAAAGGGTAAATCAGATTTACAGCTTAGTAAAATGAATAAGCCTATATATAGGTAAATTGATTTTTTTGGGATAAGAAACATACCTTGATGTTATGGGTAAAGGTATAGTTTAGTTCATTGTTTGTAAAACTTATTGTAAGTGTTTGTTTTTAGAACTAATATCATTCGATGACTATACGTTGAGCAATTAATCCCCCTCTGTAATTTGGAGGTCAACCTCCGTCATCTCATCTTTTTTAGAAATTCTAACCTTCATGCCACCGGTTACTGCCTGGTTAATTGCCGAGTCGAATCCTACACCATAGATGTAATAGTTGCCTTTTTTCAAATCTTTAAAGTGACCGTGAGCCATAGCATCTGTGGTTATAGATGCATCATAAAGACTTAAATCATCGCCGGGAAAATCCTTAGCGTCGTATTTAATGTAGACTACAGTATTTGGAATCAATGCGTCGTGGTGTTTTGCGTTGATATGTATTTCAGCTTCGCCACCAGGACCAGGTTTAGCACAGGAGAAGAAAAGTGCAAGTACAATAAAGGTGAATGCTGTAATTGAATTTTTCATGTCGATGATTTTATGAATAAACATTTTAGGGGCAGGTCGGTTCAGTATGCATTGAATTAATTCAAATGAATTATATCAGGAATGAATAATCAGTTGTTTGCGTTTAAGGTCAAGGATCATGTGATAACCAACTAATAAGTCGCAGCCAAGAATCCCTTCAAATGATGGAAGGTTAAGTCTTTTATAAATATCAATGACGTGAGATAAGTCTAATACGCCACAGGTATAATTTTGAATCCTGAAAGTACCCAAACTAAAGGTACTTATCTTGGTCAACCAGCTTTTCATATCGGCTGAGCCAAGACCTGTCGCAGTGTTTCCACTGCTCAATAACTGTAAGTTCTTAATAGGTTTACAAAATGCTTTGGAAAGAATGGTCTTAGATGCGCCGCTGTCAATTAACAAGCGTATTTTTTTTCTGCCTACATAGGCGCTGATGAATAGGTGATAATCCCCGTCCTGTAATTCCAGAACTTCAACCGGAACAATATGTTTTTTCATAGTTTGTAATATAAAAAAAGGATGGCAAAAGCCATCCTTTTCATAAGAATAAATTAATTATTTCAGGCAACAACATTCATGTTGTCGAGCACATCCATTACTTCTTTAACAGCTTCGGCACTGGCTTTTAGAAGTTTCATTTCATCGGCGTTAAGATCCAGAGTGATAATTTCCTCAATACCTTTTCTTCCCAGTTTTACCGGAACACCAAGGTAAATATTGTTCAAACCGTATTCACCGTTCAGTAGAGCGCAGCAGGGGAAAATTCGTTTTTCGTCTTTAAGAATTGCCTGCACCATTTGTGCTGCGGCAGCTCCCGGGGCGTACCACGCACTAGTTCCCATAAGATTTACCAATTCACCGCCACCTTTTTTGGTGCGTTCGATGATAGCATGAAGGCGATCCTTATCAATTAATTCAGTAACCGGTATGCCACTGATCGTTGTATAACGCGGAAGGGGTACCATTGTATCGCCGTGTCCGCCCATAAGTACAGCCTGAATATCTAATGGAGATACGTTTAGTGCCTCGGCAAGAAATGCTTTGTAGCGAGCTGTATCAAGAATGCCGGCCATTCCGAATACCTTGTTTGCTGGCAGTTTAGCGGTCAGGTAGGCACAATAGGTCATAACGTCGAGTGGATTAGAGACGATAACCAATATGGTATTGGGAGAGTATTTAATCACATTTTCAGTCACGGATTTTACAATACCGGCGTTGGTTGAGATCAAATCATCACGGCTCATACCCGGCTTACGTGGCAGTCCGGAAGTGATTACGACTACATCTGAGTTGGCTGTGGCACTGTAGTCGTTTGTTACCCCTTTAACACGGGTGTTGTAAGAGTTAACGGCGGCTGTTTGCCAGATATCGAGGGCTTTGCCTTCAGCAATACCTTCTTTAATGTCTAAGAGGACCACCTCGTTACAGTAGCCTTGATGTGCGATAACATTGGCGCAAGTAGCTCCCACGTTGCCTGCTCCTATTACAGTTACTTTCATAAAGTTAATTTTTTGCGGCTCAAAAATACAATGAAAGCCTAACTATACGGTATAAAAATATTCCTCTTAGACAGGTTATTCTCACATTGTGCAATTTAATTATGCCTATGTTAGAAATAATAAGCAGTTTTACGGATGAAAACAGTGTTTAATTCGTTTTAAAAATTCAATGAGATTCAACATAGCATTATGGTTTACGGTTATTTTTTTGAATACAGTAAACTCATATAGCCAGATTACCGGAGGTCAGGAGGTGTTTAAATTTATCAATATCCCTGCTTCAGCACGTATCGCGGCTATGGGAGGCATCAATCAGGCAATGATGGATCGTGATGTAGCCTTTATGTTTCAGAATCCGGCAACCTTAAGCCGTTGGACGCATAATCATGCGCATATTAATAACTCGTTTTTTCCAACCGGTTCTTCGTTTTTGACAGCCGCATACTCCAGAAATTTTAATAAGTTAGGGTATACCGGTTTTGGACTTCAATACATTAATTACGGGGTATCAGCGGAAACGACTCCCGATGGAACAGATTTGGGAAATGCTTATGCTCAGGACCTAGTTGGAGTTGTTAGTGTGGCCAGGCCATTATCTAACAAAGCGAATTATGGCATCTCTCTGAAATATACTAATTCAAACTATAACAATATTACTGCCTCAGGTATTATGGCAGATGTCGGTATTGCATTTGCTGATAGTGCCGAGGGCTTTTATACCGGTATTGTACTTAAGAATTTTGGAACGATGCTCGGACGATATACAAAAGGCACGGATGAACGTTTGCCTATGGATTTACAGGCCGGCATTTCTAAACGCCTCACGCATACACCTTTTTTATTCTCCTTAACGCTTCATCACCTACTTACCTGGGATATCCGTTACGATGATCCTGCGCTTCGCACAACCAATATCTTTGATGCGGATACAACCGGGCAGAAAGAAAAAAAATATATTGCCGATAAACTATTTCGCCACGCCATTTTTGGTACAGAATTATACCTAGGCAAAGTACTTCGAGCCAATATTGCATACAATCACCTTCGCAGAATGGAATTGGCTTTCAACGAACGACGCGGTTTAAGTGGTTTCAGTTTTGGTCTTCAGCTGGCGCTAAACCGTTGGGGTTTTTCTTATTCGTATGCCTTGTATAACACGGCCGCTGCAAATAATGCATTGAGTTTGTATGTAAATATAGGGGAGTTCTTTCCGAAGTCGAAGTAATGCAGTCCGTTTATTCAGACATTTTATATATCCACGTGTTGCTGTAACCCAGCATACCATAGAGTGCAATATCCTTTGCCGCAGCCTGTTTGGTCAGGTAACCCGACTTTACGACAAAGTATTCGCTACCGTTTACATAGATCCTTACACCAATTCGTTCATTGATTAACTGCTTTTGGCTCAATATTGCGGCTTCCTGATTCTTATGTCGAGAAAAAACAATTAAGAAATTACCCCATTTCGATGGATTATATTCAGATGCTAAAGGATAGGGCACCTTTGAGGAATAACGAATGCTGTCCTGCAGTTTCTTATTATTCGCATTTCCTTTTAATACGCTTGTTTGGCTGGTTGAAGCGGAGTCTGAATTATTCGAATTATTGGTTGTTGAAGTATTCGGGGCTGTTGATGTTTCATCACGAATCACTATAATCTGAACCATAGTGTCCCGCTTGGGTTGGTAACTGCTATCCGCATTATTTTTTTGCATAGCTTCATTGCGTTCGATAGCAATTTGTTGAAGACGTTGTGAATCCGGCAAAATTGATGCGCTGTCGTGTGGCTTCAGTAGTTTAGTGATATCCAGTATCTGATAGGTAAGTAATGCCATAATTAAAAGCACACCGCTCAACCCAAACCAGTTAAAGCGTTTTGTTTTTTTAGTTAGCGGCTCAGCCTGTTGCGGCTGAAAACTATCCCTTCGAATGATTGCCGGAGATACAAAATGTTCCATCCCGAAAGCATCTGTTAGATAGTTGGTTTCTTCATTGGACTCAAAAATGATATGCCCCTCTATATCTGTTTTAAATTTTCCCACGCCATTTATCGTAAAGTCACCCTTGGTTTTAAGCGAACGGCTGATTTCCTGAACATAATGATCAACAAGCAGTTCAGCGGTATTATAGTGGATGTTTGATGTATTTGCCAGGCAACTGGTTAAAAGCCCGTCATTAACGGTAAGACTTTTGTTAAACGTGATCGCTTTCCTGGGTGGCAGAAATTGATGTTGTGCCGGATGAATACGAGCGGCGTGATAATGAAGGAGCAAGCCTCCAAATCCGGGTAAAACCAGACAATTGTGTTTATACAATAGCTGTTTGATATGTATGGAAAGATCCAAGGACGTTTAGAGAATTAGTGCAAGTATATTGAATCACCACCGAAAATTAAAGAATAGTAGCTGATTAATATTCATACGTATAGTTAATAATCAATAAGGTGTTGTTTATAAGTAGAATATGTTCTTGGTTAAGCTATAAAATGCATTTTTGCATAAATTATTTTAATCGTGGTTGAAGCAATAAGTATTTCAAAAAGTTTTGGTGATTTAAAGGTGCTCAATGATGTAACCATAAAAGTGAACCGGGCTGAAATTATTTCGGTTGTTGGTGCTTCAGGGGCAGGTAAGACCACGTTACTGCAAATACTGGGTACGCTGGATCAGGCCGATGAGGGAATGGTTAAAATTGGTGGTGTCGTAGTTAGTGAACTGGAGGGCAATCAACTTGCTGATTTTCGGAATAAGAATATAGGTTTCGTATTTCAGTTTCATCATTTGTTGCCTGAATTTACCGCGCTTGAAAATGTTGCCTTGCCGGCCTTAATAGGAGGTGTAGAACGAAAGAAAGCATTTAAAGACGCAACAGAATTACTCGATTATCTGGGTATGAATGGAAGGCTGAATCACAAACCATCAGCTCTTTCGGGCGGCGAGCAACAGCGTGTTGCTGTGGCAAGAGCACTGGTTAATCACCCTAAAGTGGTTTTTGCCGATGAACCCAGCGGCAATCTGGACTCTGAGAACGCTAGGGAATTACACGAATTATTTTTTAAACTTCGAAGTGAGTTCTATCAGACCTTTGTTATTGTTACACACAATGAAGAACTGGCCAATCTTGCTGACTCAAAGTTTGTGATGAAGGATGGCAGTATTCAGAACATTATTAAGTTGCCCGGAACAAAATGATCCAGATTAGGGATCAGCTAAACCGGGAGGTCGTCTTAGAACATTATCCTTCTCGAATTATTTCTTTAGTGCCATCTCTAACAGAGCTGTTGGTTGACTTAGGCTTGGCAGATAAAATTGTTGGAAGAACAAAGTTTTGCATACATCCTGCACCAGTTGTAAAATCCATTACAAGGGTTGGCGGCACCAAAACACTAGATATTGAGGAAATTGAAAGGATCCGGCCGGATTTAATTATTGTGAGTAAAGAGGAAAATGTAAAGGAGCAGATTGATCGGCTTGCACAAAAATTCACAATTTATGTTTCAGATATAAATAGTGTGGAAACGGCTTTGGAAGCGATACATCAAATTGCCGGGCTAACTGATACCGCAGAACAGGCCGTACGCTTATGTGGCGATATTTCCAACTCATTAAGCGCACTTAGAACCGGGTTAGGCCGTATCGGTCAAATACCGGTTGCTTATCTGATCTGGAATGAACCCTTTATGACTGTTGGAGGGGATACGTTTATACATAACATGCTCGTTGCGGCAGGATTTGATAATGTGTTTGGTAAACGATTCAGGTATCCGGAAATCTCACTCAATGAAATCTTTGAAGCCGGACCGAAATATTTATTTATGTCATCGGAGCCCTATCCTTTTTCAGAAAAACACATACAGCAATATAAAGCCATGTTATCTGATTTTGGAATCATACCAATTATCATAGATGGCGAGATGTTCAGCTGGTATGGCTCTAGAATGATAAAGGCGGCAGTCTATTTCAGCAAGTTGCGGCATTTCATTACATCGAATACCATTCCGCCGGATAGTGTGATCTTATATACTTAATTATATTTGTCCACCTTAATCAATAATCTTTAATAAAATGTCTTTAAATAAAATAACAAAACTGCTTGACGACAAAGCTGAATTTCTACTCAATCACGTTAGTGGAACAATTGATAAGAAAACCCTCCACGCCACCGGGCCTGATTTTATAGATCGCGTATTTAGTGCTACAAACCGCACGCCACAGGTGCTCAGAAGTTTGAATTCTATTTATGGTAACGGACGTTTGGCCAACAGCGGTTACGTTTCTATTTTGCCCGTTGATCAGGGTATCGAACACTCCGCCGGGGCCTCGTTTGCCCCCAACCCGATTTATTTTGATCCTGAAAATATTGTTAAGCTGGCCATTGAAGGTGGTTGTAATGCGGTTGCATCAACCTATGGGGTTTTAGCCTCAGTATCTCGTAAATACGCACACAGAATTCCTTTTATAGTAAAGATTAACCACAATGAGTTTATCTCATATCCCAACCGTTACGATCAGATTATGTTCGGAACCGTTAAGGAAGCTTGGAACCTGGGAGCTGTTGCTGTTGGAGCCACCATCTATTTTGGTTCAGAGGAATCCTCCCGTCAGATTCAGGAGGTAGCCGATGCTTTTGAATTTGCTCATGAATTGGGTATGGCGACTATTCTCTGGTGTTACCTTCGTAACCCGGGATTCAAAAAGGATGGGGTAGACTATCATACCTCTGCTGATTTGACCGGTCAGGCAAATCACCTGGGGGTTACCATTCAGTCTGATATCATAAAACAAAAACTGCCAACAAATAATGGCGGATATGAAGCAATTAAATTTGGTAAAACACATCCTAAAGTGTATCGTGAGTTATCATCCGACCATCCAATTGATTTATGTCGTTATCAGGTGGCGAATTGCTACATGGGGCGCATTGGTTTAATCAATTCAGGCGGCGAATCAAAGGGTGCATCGGATTTGGCTGAAGCCGTTTACACCGCTGTGGTGAATAAACGTGCCGGTGGGCAAGGACTTATATCCGGACGTAAAGCCTTTCAAAAACCGATGAAAGAGGGTGTTGAGTTACTCCATACGATACAGGACGTATATCTTGAGTCTAAAATTGATTTAGCTTAATCATCAACAATGAGTTGGTTTAAACGAAGTGCCGAAGGTATAACTACAACCACAGAGGAAAAACTGGAAGTCCCTGATGGCATCTGGTGGAAATGCCCTTCCTGTAAAAAAACCATTCCAACCATAGACCTACAAGAAAACAGTTACATATGCACCTCCTGCGAATACCACGCCCGGGTAAACAGCGTTGAATATTTTGGTATCATTTACGACGAAGGTAGGGCAGAACTGTTATTTGAAAATTTAAAGCCAAAGGATTTCCTCGAATTTACCGACTTAAAGCCATATAAGGATCGGATTAAGGAAACCTTATCCAAAAGCAATGTCAGCGAAGCACTTACCGTAGGCTATGGCACGGTTAACGGCCACGGACTCGTTACCGCTTGTATGAATTTTAACTTTATTGGTGGTTCAATGGGAAGTATCGTCGGTGAAAAAATATCCCGTGCTATAGATGTTTGTCTTCAAAAAAAAGCTCCCTTACTGATTATATCCAAATCTGGCGGTGCCCGAATGATGGAATCGGCTTTTTCTTTGATGCAAATGGCCAAAACCTCTGCAAAATTGACCGTTCTGGCTGAAGCTCATTTGCCTTACTTTTCATTACTAACCGATCCTACCACCGGAGGCGTTACGGCATCCTATGCCATGTTAGGGGACATCAATATGGCTGAGCCCGGCGCCTTGATCGGATTCGCCGGCCCTAGAGTTATTAAAGAAACCATAAAAAAAGATTTACCTAAAGGTTTTCAGCGTTCAGAATTTTTGCTTGAGCACGGGTTTCTTGATTTCATTGTAAAAAGAAAAGAGCTAAAGCAACGATTATCTGACCTTATACAATTGTTTGAAAATAAATAATATAAAAATTAATTATGTTGTTTTATTTGTGACAAATTCATATTCCGAAATCTTCAATATTTGGTTATAATCAATTAATATAATATGATGGGATTTATGATGGAGAGGGTTAATTTTTTAGTAAAAATTGCAAATTAATGGTTGAAATGCAGTTGGTCTTAGTTATATTTGCGCCGTAAAAATAATTTTTAAATAGATGATTACGAAAGAAAGAAAAATTGAACTGGTTAAGCAGTATGGTTCCAACGATAAGGATACCGGCAAAGCAGAAGTTCAGATTGCTATTTTAACAGAACGTATAAACGATATTACCAAGCACCTCGAAGGTCAAAAAAAAGACTTTAATTCAGCGCGTGGTTTAATGAAGCTGGTGGGGCAGCGCAAGCGTTTATTGCACCACTTACACGATACAGACATCACCGCTTACCGTAAGATTCTGGAAAAGCTAGAACTAAGAAAATAATTAACAAACTAACAAATCAAAGATGCGAGAATACAAATTGTTCTCGCTTTTTTGTTTTATACACATTCAATATAAATCATGGCAAAAACACCAATAACTAAGACATTTGACATAGGCGATGGCCGTCAGGTAACAATTGAAACAGGTAAACTGGCCACTCAGGCTGATGGATCGGTGGTGGTAAGAATGGGCGATTGCATGCTTCTTGCTACCGTTGTTTCTAATAAAGACGTTAAGGAAGGACAAGATTTTTTCCCTCTTTCAGTTGATTATCAGGAGAAATTTGCATCCGGAGGTCGAATACCCGGAACTTTCTTTCGTCGCGAAACTAAATTATCAGACTACGAAGTATTAATCTCACGACTTGTAGACCGCGTTTTACGTCCGCTGTTTCCTGAAGATTACTTGTGCGATACACAGGTTATGATTTCAATGATATCTTCCGACAAAAATATCATCCCCGATACCCTTGCCGCATTGGCCGCATCTGCAGCTCTTACGATTTCGGATATACCTTTTAAAGGACCGATCTCAGAAGTTCGTGTTGCAAAAATCGGTGATCAGTTTGTGATCAACCCAACTAAAGAGGCACTGGAAACGGCGACACTGGATGTTATCGTAGGAGCATCTTCCAGCAGTATTGTTATGGTTGAGGGGGAAGCAAAAGAATGTTCTGAAGCTGACATGGTACAAGCTATAAAAACAGGACATGAGGCCATCAAAATGCATTGCCAAGCACAGCTTGAATTATGCGAATTGCTTGGTGGTCGTAAGGCGCACCGAGCATACAAACCTGCACCAAGCAATGAGGATATCAAACATAAAATCAGTGAATTATTTAAAACTAAAGTCTACAACGTTTGTAAATCTAATTTGCCAAAATCTGAGCGCAAAGCCGCATTCAGCGCACTACGAGATGAGTTAAAGGCGGTCTTCTCAGAATCAACAGATGATGAATTAGCATTGGCAAAAAAATACTACGCTGATCTTGAGTATGATATTATGAGGAACATGATACTCGACGAGGGAACACGTTTAGACGGCAGAAACACAACACAAGTACGCCCCATATGGATGGAATTGGACTACTTACCATCTACACACGGCTCGGCTATATTTACCCGTGGTGAAACACAATCGCTGACCACGGTAACGCTTGGTTCAAAACTTGACGAATTAATGCTGGACCGTGCTATGGAAACAACCTATACCAACTTCCTTTTGCACTATAATTTCCCTGCCTTTTCTACAGGCGAAGTGAAGCCTAACCGTGGTCCGGGTCGTCGTGAAGTTGGGCACGGAAATCTGGCCTTGCGTTCGCTTAAAAATCAGTTACCAAGTAACGATGACTGTCCATATACCATCAGAGTGGTTTCAGATATTCTTGAATCAAACGGTTCGAGTTCCATGGCCACGGTATGTGCCGGCTCATTGGCACTTTTTGATGCCGGTGTTAAAATGAAGAGCCACGTCAGCGGTATTGCCATGGGGCTCATCACCCGCGCAGATGGTAAGTATGCTATTCTAAGTGATATTTTGGGCGATGAGGATCACCTCGGCGATATGGATTTCAAAGTAACCGGTACTCGTAATGGTATTTGTGGTTGCCAGATGGATATCAAAATAGAAGGCTTATCGTACGAACTATTGGAAAAGGCCTTGTTGCAGGCCAAAGAAGGACGTATGCACATTATAAATCTGATGTATACCGAAATTGAAGCACCACGAGCGGATTACAAACCACACGCGCCTCGAATTGTTAAATTAATTATTGATAAAGAGTTTATCGGTGCAGTGATTGGCCCAGGCGGTAAAGTAATCCAGGAAATGCAGCGTGAAACCAACACGGTTATAGTTATTGAAGAAATAAATGGCAAGGGCGAGGTTACGGTTTCTTCAGCAGATCTTGAAGGACTGACCAAGGCAGTGAATAAGATAAAAGGAATTACAACTGTTCCACAAGTAAATGAAATCTACGAAGGTACCGTACGTTCTATTCAGCCGTATGGAGCATTTGTTGAGTTTCTGCCCGGTCGTGATGGGTTGTTGCACATATCTGAAGTTGCTCATAAACGTTTAGAAACACTTGAGGGTGTTTTAAAAGTTGGTGATAAAATTCAGGTTAAACTGCTTGATATAGATTCTAAATCTGGAAAGTTTAAACTGTCCCGTAAGGTATTATTGGAAAAATCACCATCCAATAACTAATACAGATAGACAAGAGCTATTCGGATCTGTCGATAATTGTCCTTTGTTCGTGGAATCCGAATTATAAATCCCGGTCTTGTACCGGGATTTTTTATTATTATAAAGAATCACATATTAGCCGTATTTTTCCAAAGTCTTAGCAGATGGATTGGTTTATCATCATTAGTCTTCTTACATTAGGTTGGATATTACTTTTTATTGAAATATTCATCATACCCGGAATAACGGTTCTTGCTGTTTTAGGTATACTGATGATGCTGAGTGGTATCTATTTCGCTTTTTATCATTTTGGTTCTACGGTAGGTTGGATTACTGCGAGCATAACGATAGTTCTTTGCTCAATCAGTTTATTTGCGGCTATGCGTAGTGGATTCTGGAAAAAGCTGTCTTTACGCCAAACAATATCCTCTCGCATGAACGAGGAAGATTTAGAAAATGTAAAGATCGGTGATGAGGCACTAGCAATTTCAAGGATAGCTCCGAGCGGAAAAGCTTTACATGCCGGACAAACTATAGAAGTACATTCCACAGAGGGGTATATTGAAGAGAATACCAAAATAGAAATTGTAAAAATTTCAATGAACAAAATTTTTGTAAAACCTAAATCATAAACACAATATGGAACCTGTTTTTCTCATTCTTGTAACAGTCGGCATCATCGTCGGGCTTTTTTTATTTTTTTATATCATCCCATTAAATCTATGGATCACAGCAGTATTCAGCGGGGTCAACATCAGTATATCTCAGCTAATCTTCATGCGTATAAGAAAAGTGCCGCCTGCGTTGGTCGTGAATGCCTTAATTAATTCAACCAAGGCCGGTTTGCGCGTAACGTCAAATGATATCGAGACACACTACCTTGCCGGAGGTAATGTTAACGCTGTAATACGTGCGATGATTTCGGCAGACAAAGCCAATATCCCATTGGATTGGAAAATGAGTACTGCGATAAATCTGGCAGGGCGTGATGTTTTTGAAGCGGTTCAGATGAGTGTAAACCCAAAAGTTATCGATACGCCACCGGTATCAGCAGTGGCGAAGGATGGTATTCAGTTGGTGTGTAGGGCTCGGGTAACGGTTAGAACCAACATTACTAAACTAGTTGGCGGCGCCGGAGAAGAAACGGTTCTTGCCCGTGTGGGAGAGGGTATTGTCAGCTCGATTGGTTCAGCGAATTCACACAAAGATGTACTTGAGAATCCGGACTCCATTTCAAAAGTAGTTCTTAAAAAAGGCCTCGATGCCGGAACCGCATTCGAAATACTTTCTATTGATATTGCAGACATAGATGTTGGTAAGAATATAGGTGCGCAGTTACAGATGGATCAGGCTAATGCCGATAAAAATATTGCCCAGGCTAAAGCTGAGGAACGTAGAGCTATGGCAGTTGCACAAGAGCAGGAAATGAAAGCTAAAGCACAAGAAGCACGTGCTAAAGTTATCGAGGCAGAGGCGCAGATTCCATTGGCAATGGCCGAGTCGTTCCGAAGTGGTAACCTCGGTATCATGGACTATTACCGCATGAAAAACATTCAGGCCGATACCGGTATGCGTGAATCTCTGGGTGGAAATACCAATGCGCCCAGAAAGGATTAATGTTTAATTGCTTGGCTAATTGTGACGAATAATTACAGGTTGAATTGTTGACATTTTTCTGTCTAAACAGGGATTAACTGCTTTTGTTTCTTTTCTGCTATTTTGCCAACCTAACTCAAATTAACTTTTATGTCGATATTTTCAAGAAAACCATTGCCAGATTTATTGGCCGAAGCCTCTGAATCTGAGAAGGGCTTAAAAAGAACCTTGTCGGCAACGGCACTAGTGCTTCTTGGTATTGGAGCCATCATTGGAGCAGGGTTATTCAGTATAACCGGTATGGCTGCAGCAAATAATGCCGGTCCGGCCATTACTATTTCTTTTATTATTGCCGCTTTGGGCTGTGCTTTTGCCGGCTTGTGTTATGCCGAATTTGCCAGCATGATACCCGTTGCAGGAAGTGCCTATACATATTCGTTTGCTACGATGGGAAAATATGTAGCCTGGATTATCGGTTGGGACCTAGTGTTGGAATATGCCGTTGGTGCCGCTACAGTCGGAATCAGTTGGTCACGCTATCTGGTGAAATTTTTAGGGTATTATCATATTCAGCTACCGACGGTACTTACTATGAGTCCATTTGATTCACAAACATTAGCCGATGGGAGTGGGGTTCAGGGTATTATTAATTTACCGGCAGTATTTATCATTATGTTGATGTCTGCAATCTTGATGCGCGGAACTAAGGAATCAGCGTTTGTAAACGCCTTAATTGTAATGCTTAAGGTTTCAGTTGTGATCATTTTTATAGCATTGGGCTGGCAGTTCATTCGCCCTGAGAATTATTCCAATTATGTTCCGGACAATACGGGCCAATTCGGTGAATTTGGAATCAGCGGCATTGTTAGGGCTGCGGCAATTGTCTTTTTTGCTTACATCGGATTTGACGCCGTAAGCACAGCGGCTCAGGAGGCTAAAAATCCAAGAAAGGATATGCCAATCGGAATATTGGTTTCGTTGGCCATTTGCACGGCTTTATATATTCTTTTTGCCCACGTCATGACCGGTGTTGCGAATTATGAAATATTCCGCGGACAGGACGGCATTGCACCCGTAGCTGTTGCTATTGATCAGATGGGAACTCCTGATGCATCGGGTACCATTGTACCGGCTTACCCTTGGTTGAACAAAGCCATTATCATTGCCATTCTTGCAGGTTATGCCTCAGTTATATTGGTGATGTTAATGGGACAGAGCCGTGTCTTCTTTAGTATGAGTCGTGATGGATTAATCCCTTCTGTTTTCAGCGAGGTACATCCAACATACAGAACACCTGCTAAAAATAACATGATGTTTATGTTATTTGTGAGTTTGTTTGCGGCATTTGTTCCGGCAAGGGTTGTAGGTGAGATGACCAGCATCGGAACACTTTTTGCCTTTATTTTAGTTTGTATCGGCATAATCGTCTTACGTCGTACGATGCCCGACGCGCCCCGATCCTTTAAAACACCTTTGGTTCCATTGGTTCCAATACTTGGAATTGCAACGTGTTTGTTTATGATGGTCTTTCTACCTCTCGATACATGGATTCGTTTAATTGTTTGGATGATGATTGGTATAGACATTTTTGCGGCTTATGGTTTTAAGAAATCAGTTTACACAGAACATCAGCGAAGCATTAAAGAAAAACGCATAATTGGATATAGCGGATTACTTTTGGCTATGGCACTTTTTGTTGTAGCCTCATTCCATCATTTGCATTCAGCAGGAAATGATTCGGTACTGTTTTATTTCTCGGTGATATTTGCATCCGTACACGTGGTATACTACGCTTGGAAATTTGTATTCATTGGTATGCCTCAAAAGTAATTTGTCATGAATTTGTCAAATCATACATTAACAAAGAATAAAAATTACATCAAGGCGTTTTGCTCCCATAATTTTAAATCTATATTTGCCAACCTCAATAAATAAATACATAAACAATAAACTAAATAACCATCATGGAGAAAAAAACTGACCTCTCATCTATCTTCGCTGCTATCGTAATTCCTTTATGCTTAGTAGTGGCCATTCTCATCTTTATGTTCATTCTGGGTAATCCGGCTAACTTCATCGACAACAATCCTGCAAATCACCCTAAGCAGGGTAATTATCTCGGTGTAGTTTACAAAGGAGGGTACATTGTGCCGCTACTTATGTCTATGGCCATAATGGTTATTGTATTTTCGATTGAGCGTTTTATCACAATACGCAAGGCTCACGGTAAAGGTAATATTGCTTCTTTCGTTAAACGTGTGCAGTACCACCTTACCAATAACGACATGAACGCTGCGATTTCTGAATGTAACAAACAGAAAGGATCTGTTGCCAATGTGATTCTTGCAGGTTTAGAAAAGTATCAGGCCATGGGTGTCGATAAACAAATGAGTAAGGATCAGAAACTTCTGGCAATACAACAGGAAGTTGAAGAAACTACAGCTCTCGAACTGCCCATGCTTCAAAAAAACTTATCCGTTATTGCAACGCTGGCACCAATTGGAACACTCGTTGGTTTATTTGGAACGGTGTTAGGTATGATTAAAGCATTTGCCGCACTTGCTACTGCCGGTGCTCCTGATGCGGTTGCACTTTCAACTGGTATCTCTGAGGCATTAATCAATACTGCATTAGGTATTGGTACATCGGCTGTTGCCATCATTGTATATAACTACTTTACTGGAAGTATCGATGAAATGACATACGCTATTGATGAAGCCGGATACTCTATTTCGCAAAACTTTGCATCTAAGCACTAATCTAAAACGACACCCTCAGCCCAATGCCAAAGGTTAAAATACCGAAAAAAGCAATCTCCATCGACATGACTCCGATGGTTGATATGGCGTTCCTGCTGGTTACGTTTTTCATGCTCACGACCAAGTTTCAGCCCGATGAACCGGTTAAAATCGAAAATCCTAAATCGACTTCTCAGTTCAAAGTTCCTGACAAAGATAAAACCACGATTATCGTCTCCAATGATGGACGTGTGTTTTTTAACTTCGATGGAAAATTTAATCGCCAGGCTCTGATATATCAGATGGGCAAGCGATATGAGATTGAGTTTTCTCAGGATGAAATTAACACGTTTGCCGTTTTGGGAATGACCGGAGTTCCCATGGCTGAGATGAGAGCATTCCTGAACACGGAGCCTGAAGACCGACCTGATTTTCAACAGAAGGGTATACCTATAGATTCCGTAAACAATGAACTGAACTATTGGATTATTTTATCCCGCGCTGCTAATCCTAATTCTATTATCATCATCAAAGCCGATAATATGTCGCAGTATGGCAAGGTAAAACGAATTATACAGATACTTCAGGAACAGAACATAAACAGGTTTAGTCTAATAACCAGTGAAAAATCAGCACCGGACGCTAAAAAACCAGATTAACATCTTTAAACTCTAAAAAAGAAACTGAACATCGATGGCAGAATTAGATACATCCTCGGAAGGCCACGGGAAGAAAAAAGGTGGAGTACGTTCCAAAAAGGTATCTACCAAGATAGACATGACGCCTATGGTGGATTTAGCGTTCTTGTTGGTTACATTTTTTATGTTAACCACTACGTTCAATAAGCCAAATGCTATGGAAGTTATTATGCCGGAAAAACCCAAGCCGGAGGATACGGCTAGCCAGACTAAGGTGAAGGCATCGGAAGCGCTTACGGTAATTGTGGCTCAACGAAATCGGGTATTTTATTACAAAGGCATCAGCGAAAGTCCTGTAGTTGAACAAACAGATTATTCAGCAAATGGTCTCAGAAAAGTACTTATTGAGTTTGATACTGAGGTTAAATCAAAACAACGGGCCGAGGGAAAAAAAGAAGTTGGACCGGTAGTACTTATTAAGGCTATTGATGATGCTCAATTTGGTCACATGGTCGACGTGCTGGATGAGATGAAAGTAACTAAAATGCAGCGTTATGCCATCGTGGATATAACTCCCGAAGAAAAAACTATGCTACCTCCTGTGGAATAATGCTTTTAACTGCATCTTAAAAAAAAGAAATCACTATGCAACTCGATAAAATCTTACAGGCAGACCTAAACGACATCATTTTCGAAGGTAGAAATAAAGAATATGGTGCATACTATTTAAGAAAGGTTTATAAGAAAAATGTTACACGCGCCACTATCATCGGTGTTGCGTTAATATTATTTGGATTCAGCATACCCTTTATAAAAGAATTGCTGGATAAACAACTTGAAACAAAGAAGGCACTAAATGTGGTGGATGTCACCAAACTGGCGGCACCGCCACCGCTTGATAAGACGACTCCTCCACCGCCGCCACCGGATTTACCGCCACCACCACCTAAAACCATCAAGTTCACACCACCGGTAGTAAAACCGGACGAAGAGGTGCCACAGGACGAGGAACCTCCGGTACTAGAGGAACTCAAGAATACGGATCCGGGTACCGAAACGAATATAGATCCGAATGCTGAAGTGAATTTTAATGATGCCCCGGTTACCGTAACAGAGCCGCCACCAACCAAACCATTAATGTTTGTTGAGCAGATGCCAACATTTCCGGGAGGAGATCAGGCTCTTCAGGAATACTTGTACAAAAACATACGATACCCTGCAGCTGCACGTGAAAACGGTATTGAAGGTACTGTTGTATTGCAGTTTGTGGTCGGTGCTGACGGAACAATATCAGAGATTAAAACGCTACGTGATGTTAGAGGAGGATGCACCGATGAAGCGATTCGGGTTGTTAAGAACATGCCAAAATGGAATGCCGGTAAGCAAAATGGTAATGCCGTTCCTGTTTATTTTAATTTACCGGTAACATTTAAACTGGCATCTGAGTAAGTTGACTGCATCGCCAAGGCCAATCATGTTCTATGTACAGTTGGGAATTATCCTGATCTATTATGTTGCGGCCTTATTGTTATTAGTTACCGAGTATTTGAGCCCTCATCTTAGCCACACTCAACGCATTGGTTTTGGATTATTGCTTATAGCTTATGCCTCGTTCAGATCGGTGATGTTTTACCAGAAGTATCTGAGTAGAAATCGTTTTAAATAATGTCTAAAACACTATTGATTTTTATATTTTGCCTTTTGTTATCCTGCAATCAGAAGGATATTCCGGATCAACAGTCAAACAATACGCCAACATCAGGAAAGGTTCAAATTGCAATTGATGATGCCTACACAAATCTTTTCACTGAATTTGTGCGACTATTTCAACACACCTACACGAATGCAACGGTGGAGATTGACTATACTACAGAAACCGATGCGGTCTCCCGTTTTGCTAATGGTCAAGTGCCGTTAATATGTCTATCCAGACAACTTACCTCGTTTGAATTAAAAAACATCAAAGAGCGCGGCTATTACATTAAAACCATACCATTTGCTGCCGATGCCATTGCATTTATTAGTCGAGCTGATATGGATTCAACCTATACCGATGAGGAGTTAATTCAAATACTGCAGGGAAATGTCGGTTCGAACAAAGACCACAATCAAATCAATGTTGTCTTTGACCGAAACAACACCGGCACGGCGGGCTATATAAAAGATTCAATACTCTTGGGAAAGCCACTCGGAGCCAATTGCTATGCGCTTAAATCGGTTTCTGAGGTATTTGACTATATAAAAAATAACAATAACGTAATAGGTGTGCTTGCTGTAAATCACATCAGTGACATAGAGGATAAACATGTACAAAAAAATCTTTCCGGCCTGCGTATTATTGCGGTCTCTAAGAAAGCAGCTCCCGATATTTACGTGAAACCCGATGCTCAGCATATTATCGATGGCAGTTATCCTTTCCTCAGGAATCTTTACCTTGTTAATGGGGAAGGTACCAATGGATTAGCCACCGGTTTTGCCGCCTTTATATTATCTGACATTGGGATGACTATAATTGAACAAATTGGCTTGAAACCTGCAAAAGAACCGGTAAGAGTCATTGAAATCCAAAAATCATTTAACAATGAATAAGTATATGAGTAGCACCATCAAGTTAAAAACGCTGCTAAGCGCAGTGTTTGTTTTATTTTTTTTAAGCGCATCAGCGCAGATGAACGAGGCGCAAAAAGCCTATCAGAACGAGAACTACAGACTATCCTCTACGTTATTCGCTTCAGTATGCAAACAGGAACCGGCTAACGCTGAAGCGTTTTACCTATGGGGTAACGCACTTTGCTTTCTGTCAAACTATGATTCCGCATTAATCGTATATCAACAGGGTGTTAAAGCCAACGATAAATATGCACAGAACTATTGCGGCCTGGCCAAGGTAGCACTTCATAATAAAGACCAGGTTAAATCGATTGAATATTTCAAAGAAGCCCGCAATCTTGCCGGAAATAAAGATGTAAACTATTATGTATGGGTGGCTGATGCATATATCAATCAGGATAACCCAAATGCTCAGGAGGCAATCAATCAGCTTAAGAAAGGACTGGAAATCAACTATAAGAATGCAGATATCTACATGATGCTGGGCGATGCCAATTTCCAGTTGCAGAATGGTGGAGAGGCAGTTACCAATTACGAACTGGCCTTGCAATACAATCCGGCACTATACTCCGCAAACAGCAAAATTGGCATTGTGTGGACGTATGCCAGAAAGTATACCGAATCGTTAACTGCCTTTCAAAAAGCCTTAACGGTAAATCAGGAATTTGCGCCGGCTTTGAGGGGGTTATCAGATTTATACTATGCAACCGGTCAGTATGATAAAGCTAAGGAAACATTCGAGTCGTACATGAAAGTGGCTTATCTTGATAATGATGTCCGCTATCAGTATGCACAATTATTGTTTCTGAACAAGGATTATACGGCCGCACTTAATCTCATTAACGAAGTTAAAACGGCTCAACCGGATAAATATGTGATGAATAGATTGGCAGGTTATAGCTACTATGAAATTGGTGAATTTGATAAAGGCATACAGGAATTAAACCTTTTCTTCAGTAAGGCTGATCCCAAACGCATTTTAGGTTCCGATTATGAATACCTTGGTAAATTATATCAAAAGAAAGGCAATGATTCACTCTTTATTTTAAATTATGAAAAAGCAATAGGCTTGGACACAACCAAACGTGAGTTGATCGGAGAGATTGCCGTGCTCTATTACCAAAAGAAAAATTATGGTAAAGCGGCTGAGTATTATGATCGTAAAATCAAGTCATCCTCAAAACCAACCATACAGGAATACTTTAAACTCGGTCAATCGTATTATTTTGATTCATCGTATGTAAAGGCAGATAGTGCATTTATATGGGTTACAGAATTATCCAACGCATGGGTACAGGGGCATTTATGGAGAGGGCGCTGTAATCAGTCTATTGATAATCCTGATGCACCTCAAGGCCTTGCATCGCCGCATTACACAAAAGTGATTGAATTGGGTTTAGCTGATTCTGTGAAATACAAAAAAGAGTTGCTGGAGTCTTATCAGTATTTCGGTAATTACAACATATTAATCACGAACTACTCTGACGCCATAGCCAATTACGAAAAGGCGCTGTCATTGGATCCTGAGAATGCTTCATTTAAAGAAACCATTGATTACATCAAAAATACCTTGATGAAAAATAAAAAGTAGCAATCAGGTGAGCGTTTTGCTCATGATATAATCATTCATAAAGAAGCCGTTTCCGATTGAAATATCAACGGCTTCTTTTATTTTAAACCCTTGTACCTGATAAAATATAATAGCCTGATTGTAGCGATTGACATTTAATTCCATAACCGAGCAGGCTTTACTCAAACCATATGAAATCATTTCCTTAAGTAAGGAGCAGCCTATCCCTCTGCGTTGACTATTCTGGTGCACATATAGCTTCTGTAGTTTAATGATTTTCTCAGATTCTAAGGAACCGGATGCATAGCCAATTGCACCACTTTCGTTACTTGCCAATAAAAAATAATGACCGGATTGAACTTGTTTCGTTAATGATGAGAGACTATACATTTGATCAAGCATATAGTCGATTTGTTCCCCGCTCAGTATGGCGCCATAAGCAACAGGCCATATCTGTTGACTTAATTCGCGTATGACTGCCAGTTCTTCGAGGGAGACCGGATTTATCCTAATAGTCATGGAACGATTTCCTCGCAGAGGTCAAAAATATGATTAACCATGTTCCGCCAACTGTATTTCAGTTTTTCAGATTGTACATTAACTGAAAACGTTTCCATTCGGTTATGATCATAAAAGTCGGAAATTGCATTGGCCACGGCATCTGCACTAACAGGGGTAACATAGCCAACAATACCATCAGGTACAATATCAGCCAGGCCACCAACATGGGTAACCAACATAGGTTTATTGAAATGATAGCATATTTGTGTTACGCCACTTTGTGTGGCGTGTTTATAGGGTTGAACAACAAGATCAGATGCACAGAAATAGTATCGCACATCTTCATCGCGAATATAATCAGTTCTAAGTTCAATGACCTCAGTTAATTGCAGGCTTTCGATCAGGTTCAGATACGATTTACGATCTACATAAAATTCACCGGCAACAATGAGCTTAAGCTGTGGATGTTTCTTATGTATCTGAGCGAAGGCCTGAAGCAGAATATCAAGGCCTTTATATTCACGGATGAAACCAAAAAACAGCATATATCTGTAGTTATGATCTAATCCCAGATAATGCAGAGCCTGATCACGGGATACCGGTTCACCGAAATTATCGAATATCGGATGAGGACATAATCGCCGCGGTATTGTTTTTGAGAATAAGTCCACATCCTGTAATACCGAATTCGATTGGGCAATACACGCATCAAGCCCATTCATAAAAAAGTGTGTTAATTGCTTATCGCCCGGGCGTTTTTCGTGTGGAATTAAATTATCCAGTATGCAAATGATTTTAGTGTGGTTGTTTTTTTTTACCATTCGGCAGATCGTTCCCAAGCAACCGGCCATAAAGGGTAACCAATACTTAGTGATTAGTACATCCGGTTTTTGTCTGGCTATGGTTCTGCCTACTTGGATCCAGTTTAATGGATTAATTGAATTGACACAGACCCGGATATCCAGATCCGGTGGTTTGGGAGATGCACTCAATTGCGTTTTTCCCGGAAAAAGCAACGAAGGATACTGAAGACTGAAGGTGTATATTGTAACTTCGTGTCCCATGAGTAGGAATTCGCGTGCCAATCGTTCGTTATATGACGATAAACCACCGCGAAGCGGATGAGCAGAACCCAGGATTACAACGCTGGCCATTGATAGTAGATGCCGGTTTGCATTAAAGGATTAGTCAACCAGTAACTAACTGGAAAGGTGGTTTCGGAATGATTGATAAAATTTAAAAACATTTGATACACGTTAGGTTTGTATGACACCCGGATTAAATGCACGTGTGATAGGGGCGTGGTTTGCGGCCTCTATGGTCATGGATATTACTTTTCGGGTATCTAGTGGATTAATAATTTCATCAATCCATAATCGGGAAGCCGCATACTGGGGTTGCATTTGCTTATCATAACGGGCTGTTATATCCTTTAGCATTTTATCTTCCTCCTCCTTATCTATTTCTTTGCCTTTTGCTTTGAGCGACGCGACTTGAATTTGTAGCAATGTTTTGGCGGCCTGCGCTCCGCCCATAACAGCTATTCGTGACATGGGCCAGCCGACGATAATTCTCGGATCATAGGCTTTACCACACATCGCATAATTGCCTGCACCAAAACTGTTACCCACAATCACTGTAATTTTTGGGACAACAGAATTAGCAACGGCATTAACCAGCTTAGCGCCATCTTTGATGATACCACCGTGTTCCGATTTAGAACCAACCATAAAGCCTGTAACATCCTGAAGGAATACAAGAGGGATTTTTTTCTGATTGCAATTTAAAATAAAGCGGGTGGCTTTATCGGCAGAGTCGCTATAGATGACGCCGCCAAATTGCATTTCGCCTTTGGCACTTTTTACCACTTTTCGCTGATTGGCAACAATGCCTACTGCCCAACCATCTATGCGGGCATAACAGGTAATTATTGTTTTGCCATATCCTGCCTTGTACTCATCATATGCTGAATCATCAACCAGTCGTTCAATTATTTCATATGTGTCGTATTGTTTACCGATGTCATCCGGTATTATTCCGAAAATATCGTCTTGTTTTTTAGCAGGTTGTCGGGGTTTGGAACGGTTAAAACCTGCCTTGGGTTGATCACCAATTTTATCAAGGATGCTCTTGATGCGATCCAGACAAGCCTGATCATTGGGCATTTTATAGTCAGTGACTCCCGATATTTCACAGTGTGTGGTTGCACCACCTAATGTTTCCTGATCGATCTGTTCGCCAATTGCGGCTTTAACCAAATAGGGGCCTGCCAGAAAAATTGAACCGGTTTTGTCCACGATCATGGCCTCATCGCTCATTATAGGCAAATAGGCTCCGCCAGCCACACAACTACCCATGATTGCCGCAATTTGAACGATACCTTCGGAACTCATCCGGGCATTATTTCTGAAAATCCGACCGAAATGTTCCTTGTCAGGGAATATCTCATCCTGCATAGGCAGGTAAACACCGGCACTATCAACGAGGTAGATAATCGGTATTCGGTTTTCCATAGCGATTTCCTGCGCACGGAGATTTTTCTTACCACTAATCGGGAACCAGGCACCGGCTTTAACGGTAGCATCATTGGCCACAACGATGCATAACCTGCCACTGACGTAACCCATCATAACTACAACACCTCCTGCCGGACAACCGCCTTCTTCCGCATACATCTCATAGCCGGCATATGAGCCAATTTCGAAACGAGGTGATTGCTCATCGAGCAAATAATGCACGCGTTCTCTTGCGGTCATTTTGCCTTTTTCGTGTTGTTTCTCTATGTTTTTCTTACCTCCTCCCAGATGTATTTTAGAGAGTTGCTCAACGACCTTAGATGTAAGCAGTTTATTGGCGTCTTCGTTTTTATTAAATTGTAGATCCATATGATTTAGAGGGTGTAAAGTAAAATAAAAAAGCCCGTACATCAATTGTACGGGCCGGTTAAACGTAATTAAAAGTTAAATCGCAGTCCCATCGGTCACCGATTCAATTACAGACTGTATTTCAGTAGGTACATTATTCATAAAATCAAATCCGGTGATGGATTCAAGTTGATCAACTGAGATACGGTAATTATACCAGGGTTGGCTGTTAACTGTTTGATTATTGGGCACATCTACAGCTATAACGCGGGTTTGAGTATTTATTCTGTTTATGTCATTTGTTCCGGCCTGAAGGCATACAATTACTTTCCAGATATTAGATGGAACTCTAATGGTGCCGTTATTGATAGTATTGGTTGTGCCACCCAAACTGCCGGTTCCCCCCTGACCATAACCACCGCTAATGATGTACAACTCATATCCACTGAAAATCAGCGTGCGGCAGTATGCCTCCAGATCATTCCAAGTTTGTTGATTGTTATTGGGAGCCTGAGGTAGTATGTTTGTCATTAAAAATGTTGCGGCATTGTCGGCATCACTGCCATCTCGGTCATCTGATGGACACATATGTCCACGGTCAAATCCCGAATTGGTATACATAGCAGTGGTTGCTCTGAAAAAACTTGAAGGCAATTGATTGTCGGTCGTAAAGCAATTACATCGTTGCGCTGTTCCTTTCCAAGAAGCACTCAAATGCCAACTCACCCAGTTTGGAATGCCTTGAGAGTTATTGTATGACAGACAATATTGAGGTTTTACCAGTAAATAATTATTTGGAAGATTAACATCAGTTACCGAGCCGGATGGATTACCCAATGCCATATTATCATCGCGTGAGGTAGCATCCTGAGCCTGCTCAATTTTAAATTCATCTATATTGAGACGATTGCCGGTAAGTTTGCGTATTTCAAATCGAACATTACCGGTATAATTTACATTGAAAGAGGCAAGAGTCATAGTAGTACTTGACGCCGTGATCGTACTACCCACTTTGGCCCAGGTTGATCCATTATTTGTTGATGCCCATAACTCCCAATTTGCACTCGCATCGCTTCCGTAACGGGCATGATAAAACGAAACAACCGTAGCGCCTTGCACATTAAATAGCATAGTTAGCCGGCCTGTGCTTTGTAAACGTGCGGATTTGGCACCGAACTTTCTATCTAACGAACTTGTGCCTATGACCGCATTATTAAAGGCCCAAACACCCGAGGGTAAAGTAACGTTCCCATTGGTGTACGAACTTTTACTGCCATTTTCAAACAGCTCAGGAAAGTTAGTTGCTATTTTAGCCTGAATGTAGAATGAATGTTCAGTAAATTCTTTGTGCTGGATTTCAAGTGACTCTTTCTTACAAGCGGATACGAATGCAAGTAATACGATCAGAGGAAAGGTGATTTTAAATTTCATTGTATGATTAATTTTATTAATACGAAAAATATCAATCAAATAACTTATAATAAAATAAGATTATTAACATTTGTGAATAGGTGTTTGAACACTTAGGTACACACTATCCTAACTGTCTGAGAGTATATTCAGTAAGTATTCAGCCTATTATGAAATATCTAGTGGAACTTTTTGAGCGACTGGAAACCGGCAAGGGATTGGATAATCATATAGATGCCGGCAGGTAGTGCCACAAAAACAGATGCAACACCTATAAGTTTATTGTCGAATAAAACCATAAAGGCATAAGGTGAAATGGATACAATAGATCCCAATATCATGCCTGCCATAAAAACGCTATAACTACCGGTGTGTGTACTTCTGTAAAATTTTGTTTTTAAAAAGTCATCCAGTGTAAGCTTTGCGTGTTCATTAGCTCTTGAGCGAGCTGCGTCTATCCAATATTTGTAGATAGGATATTCCTCCGGATTATGCCAAGTTTTAAAATCTTCCTCATATAACTCACGGGTATTGTGATGAATCAGAATTTCATAGGCTTCATTGATTTCAATAAACTTGTATAGAGCATCAGGTTCCTTATATACTGCCGGGTGAAATTGCTTTGATTTTTGACGATAAGCTTTTTTAATCTCCAAATCACTAGCGTCGTTGCCAATGTCAAGAACTTTATAGTAATCGGTCAGCATAGGCATTTATTTGCTACTAAATATATGTAATTATTAATTATTTAACAATATATAGTTAATTCATTTTATCAACTAAGTTGTAATCAGCGAAAACTCTGTTTAATACTTTTTGTTGGGGTACTATTAAAAGCGCGCAATTCTTAAATTTGCGCCCACTTAAAGTAAACCATGACAAACCTGACCACATCCTTTAGAAACAGACATATAGGACCCAACGATCAAGACACAGCTCAAATGCTCCGCGTTATTGGTGTATCCTCCTTGAATGAACTTATTGACAAGGTTGTTCCTTCAGATATTCGTATTAATGATCTGCCAAACATTCCCGAAGCCTTGAGTGAATATGAGTATCTGAACCTTATTAAATCCATTGCTCAAAAAAATAAACTATATAAAAGCTATATAGGGCAGGGGTACTACAACACAATTACGCCTCCCGTTATACTTCGTAACCTGTTCGAAAATCCGGGATGGTACACCCAATACACGCCTTATCAGGCCGAGATTGCTCAGGGGCGATTGGAGTCTTTATTGAATTTTCAGACCATGGTTTGTGATTTAACCGGACTTGAAATTGCTAACGCGTCGCTTCTTGACGAAGGAACAGCCGCCGCAGAAGCAATGACCTTATTGTATCATGCCCAAAACGGTAAGCGAAAGTCTTTTTTTGTTTCAGCAGCGGTATTTCCTCAAACCATAGAGGTATTGGAAACCAGAGCTAAGCCACTGGAGATTGAACTTATTGTTGGTAATGAATTTGACATTAAACTGACAGATCGTTTCTTCGGCGCCTTACTTCAAAATCCCGACTCGGAAGGCCAGTTACAGGATTACACCGAATGGATAGCAAAGGCACATCAGCAAAATGTTCATGTGGTTTTAGCAACCGACTTATTGGCCCTTGCGCTGATTAAAACCCCAGGAGAGATGCAAGCCGATATTGCAGTAGGATCCGCTCAACGTTTCGGCGTACCAATTGGCTATGGCGGACCGCACGCCGCATTCTTTGCCGTTCGAGATGAATTTAAACGACTTATGCCCGGCCGAATCATCGGTGTATCAGTTGATGCTGAAGGTAAACAGGCATACCGTATGGCATTACAGACCCGCGAGCAACACATACGTCGTGAAAAGGCAACCTCCAATATTTGCACCGCACAGGCCCTTTTAGCCAATATCGCGGCGATGTATGCTGTATATCACGGACCAAAAGGCATCAAAGAAATTGCCCAACACATTCACGATAAAGCACATCTATTACATCAAAAGCTCACTCAGTATGGATATACGATAAGCCACGCTAACTATTTTGATACGGTTTGTATTAACCTAACATCCACAGATCAATCCGCAAATGCAAAACTCAGACAACTGCTGGAAGAGCAACAAATCAATGTGCATATAGGCAAAGCTAATCACCTGGTTATTTCACTGGACGAAACAACTTCCATCGCTGATTTAAATAAACTGTTGACTGTTTTTGCCGAGGCGCATAATAAAGAGCATCAGGAAATAAAACAAATACATTCACATCTGCTAGCAGGTGACCTATGCAGAAACAGTAATTATCTGCAACATCCTGTTTTTAACCGCCATCACACTGAAACGGAGATGATGCGATACTTGAAGCAACTCGAAAATAAAGATCTGGCTCTAAACAATGCAATGATTCCTTTGGGCTCGTGTACCATGAAGTTAAACAGTGCATCGGAAATGATGCCGGTTAGCTTTCCTGAGTTTGCTCATCTGCACCCGTTTGTTCCCAAAGAACAGGCCGCAGGCTATCAGCAGATTATCACGGAACTGGAACAATACCTATGTGAGATTACCGGTTTTGCTGCTTGCTCACTGCAACCTAACAGTGGCGCTCAGGGTGAATATGCCGGTCTTTTGGTTATTCGCAAATACTTCGAAGATCGCAGTGAAACTCATCGTAACATCTGTCTGATTCCTTCATCAGCTCATGGTACCAATCCGGCAAGTGCTGTTATGGCCGGGTTTCAGGTTGTAGTCGTAAAATGTGATGATGACGGAAACATAGAATTACTTGATCTCAAACAAAAAGCCGAGCAATACAAACATAATCTGGCCGCACTGATGGTAACGTATCCATCTACGCATGGCGTTTTTGAGACAAGCATTCGAGAAATCTGCCGTATTGTCCATGAATATGGTGGACAGGTATATATGGATGGCGCAAATATGAATGCACAGGTTGGATTGACATCTCCATTCCAAATAGGCGCTGATGTGAATCACATTAATCTGCATAAAACTTTCAGCATTCCTCACGGAGGAGGGGGGCCGGGCATGGGGCCTATTTGTGTGGCATCACATCTGGCACCATATCTACCCGGTCATTCGGTTAGTAATCAGGGCACTTCAAAAGCTGTATCCGCTATATCTTCAGCAGCCTGGGGTTCGGCCAGTATCTTGCTTATTTCTTATGGATATATTCGTTTGCTTGGTGCTTCAGGGTGTAAGGAGTCTACCGAATATGCCATACTAAATGCCAATTATTTACGTGCGGGACTTGAGGGCGATTATGCTATTCTTTACAAAGGTGCTCATGGTTTTTGTGCTCACGAGTTTATTATTGATATGCGTGAGTTTAAAAAGTATGGTGTTGAGGTTGAAGATGTGGCCAAACGACTTATGGATTATGGTTTTCACGCACCAACCGTTTCATTCCCTGTTGCCGGCACCATGATGATAGAGCCGACGGAAAGCGAGCCCAAGGAAGAACTTGATCGTTTTATAGTTGCCATGCGCAGTATACGCAGGGAGATACAAGATATAATCGATGGTACTTGTGACACGCAAAATAATTTGCTCAAGCACGCACCACATACAATACATGTTATTGCTGCAGATGAGTGGAACAGACCATATTCTAGAACGAAAGCGGCATATCCGGTTGCATACCTCAAGCAACACAAATTCTGGCCAAGTGTTTCCCGAATAAATAATACGCACGGTGACAGAAACTTAATTTGTGCCTGCCCACCTATGGACGTATATACCGAGGATGTCTCTGCTATCCGTTAACAATCATTACACATATTTTTTTTGAAAATACTTCTAGTTAAAATAAGTGTGCCGTTTTGGTTCATTGTTTAACTGTTATACCTTAGTGTTATGAAAAAATACAATCTGTTTTTTACTACATTTCTATTGGTACTTTTTATTATTTCAAATTGCAAAAACCTATTTGCCCAGGACATCATGCTACAGGCTTGGTGGTGGGAATATCCCAAAACTGGTCAAGGTAAATCTTTTGTAGATACGCTGATCAATAAATCAAAATATATTGCTGACAGAGGGTACAAATACTTATGGTTGCCACCACTAAGTTTGGGTCAGGGCGGAGGAGCGAGTAACGGCTATGATACTTACGATTACTATCACTTAGGAACGAATTCGAGAAAAACCGGCTTTGGTACCCGTACTAAGGTTGACCAACTTATTGATTCATTATCTCAACACAACATATTATCCATTGCGGATGTGGTTTACAATCATCGTTCCGGTGGTAGTCCTGAGTTTAATCCGGCAGTAAAAGGCTGGATTGAAAATTATACCTTTCAAAAACACGAAAACGGTGATAATTCATATCCCACGGATCGATTCAGAAATATTATTCCAATTGGCACCGGCACCGGGTTGGGCGCAGGTACCTATTATTTTAAAGTTAAATCTGCGTCATCGCATCCCGATTATTTTGATTTGGATTATCAATTTGCGATATGGACTAAGAAAAAAAATCTGTCAGGCACGGTTAACACCGAGAATGAACCCAATGGAGGAGGTGATTGCGGACAGGGCAGTTCCGTGGTGCCAATTGGCACACGAATTAATGCATCTATAGATGCCTTTGGCTGTGGTGTCGATGAATTTCAGGTTACACTCTCGGCAGCGGATTTTTTCAATGTGGATACGATATTTATTTCAATGATGAACAACGGAGCGTTCTCCGATCACTTTATATACGGTATCTGGTATACTGGAACCAATTCCAATATCCAACAGCAGATGATTTATCAAACCTATACCTCATTTCAAAGTGTACCTTCTGGTCGCGGACAATTCAACTATATGAATTTCAGGCCTAATGGACAGCCGACTTGTTTATGCGGAGATACAGACTGGATGTGGTTCTTTTACGATGTCGATCAGTCCTCTACCGCAAATGACTCATTGAGAGCGTGGACCAGATGGCTTGTTGATGACGTTGATATAAAAGGTTTTAGAATTGATGCGGTTAAACATATGCCCTCCTGGTTTCTAGGCGATTTGTTTGATCATCTTCACGGTCAGGGTATCAATCCAAAAATGGTTGTTGGCGAGGCATACGATTATGATCCGGTTGTTTTAAAATCACGCGTTGACGATGTATACAATTTCATGGATAATTCGACGAAGGATTCAATTATCTATCGATTATTTGACTTTAATCTGCAAGCGGCCCTGCGCGATGCCTGTGATGCCTTTGGATATGATGCCCGAAATGTATTTAATGCCGGTATGGTAGATAATCAGAATATGAGCAGACTTAATGCAGTCAGCTTTGTAAATAATCACGATTTCAGAGAAGACTATAACCGCGTGGATAACGATCCTATACTGGGATATGCCTATATCCTAACTAATCCCACTGTTGGTACACCATGTGTTTATTATGAAGATTATTTAACAGATAAATTTCCGGGCTATGCTCCTAAAATTAATAAATTGATCAGTGCTTATCAACGATATATTAAGGATGCCGGATATCGAGAATATCTGAATCGATATAACACACCCTTCAGTTCATTTTTTACCAGCGGGTCTTCATCGAATGCATTGATATATCAGTTAGGAGGTACCAATGGAACCTGTAGCAACGGAAATGGTGTTGTTGCCGCAATAAATTTTTCGGGTGAACCTATGAAGGTGTACCAGAAATTAAATATGTGGCCCGGATATCAACTTAACATAGGCGACACTCTGTTTGATGTTACCGGAAATGTTGCTTCCGGATATGCTATAGTCAACAATAATCAGGAAATATATGTTGATATTCCCGCACGCAGTTATGCGGTATATGTAAAAGGTTCAACTCCGGTTTCTACTAATATCGCCGCTCAGGGTTCAACAAACATCTGTCTTGGAGAAAAAGTTAAGCTGGTACCCAATACCATAAACCCTTGCTACTACTATCAATGGCAATTAAACAATAACGATATCCCCGACGGGGACCAACCCACCTATGAAGCTACACAAAGCGGCACCTATAGACTGGTAATCAGTCTTGGTGGAAATCTTAAAACGTATTCGCAGAGTATCACCGTAACAGTATCACCTGATGTGCCAGTTGCTACATTAACAAACGGTGAGCTAAATACGAATGCCAATGGAAGTCTACAATGGTATTTCGGAATATTTCCCAGTACGCAACAGCCTATTACCGGAGCAACGAATCAAAATTACATTCCTACTCAAAATGGTTATTACAGTGTTGTAGTTACCGACGCTAATGGATGTTCCGCTCGCTCCAACCTTGTACAACTGCTGGCTGTTAATATTGAAGCACCCGGGCAATCAGCGTTATCGGTTTATCCATCTCCGGCATATCAAACTTTTACTATTGAAGGAACGCCGAGGGCCTACGTATTCATCACCGATATGTGGGGGCGTATGGTTAAAGAATTCGAAATGCCTGGCTCAATCTATACGGTAGACAGCAGTAGTTTACCAAGTGGCATCTATCGATTAACACATACCGATCTTTCGGGCAATGTCAGCATTAGTAAAATAGTAATAATCCGGGAGTAATACGCTTTATATATATATAGAGTGATGAAGATTGGTTCTTAATAGGACCGCAGCTGTTTATAGGTTGTCACCTAATGTCTGATAACAAGACTATTGCTGTCCTCATCACTCCTTAACGATGAAAACCGATATTGATTTTCATCGATTTGATAATTATGTAATAATTAGTGGACAAATGAATAGATATAGTTTGTCAAATAGAGTCAGGATATCTTGCTTTTGTGTTATTTTGACTTTATTTGACAAAATATTTTTTCAGATGTTCAATCAAAACAGAATTTACAGGGTTTTTCAATTGATTAATTATCTCAAAGCAAGACCGGCTAAGTCAATAAAGAATATTACCCGATTTCTGAATACGTCTGAACGAACAGTATATCGTTATCTCGATATGCTCAGTGATCTTGGATTTACGATCGAAAAAGATGGTGCGAATCGAATATGGATTACTTGTAACCACGACACCTTACCATTTACTGAAGAGGAATCCGATTATCTGGAAAAACTAATACGTTCGTCCGGAAAACGGGTAAAACTTGCCGATAGCGTTTTGCAAAAAATTCATCTACGCAGCGAGGTAAATGTAGCCTCTAAGCTAGTATTTAATGCTCATCTGTCCTTAATTGTTGAGCAGATATCACTTGCTATTATACAGGGGCGTCAGTTATTGATCCGCAACTATTCATCAGCAAACAGTCAAACGGTTACTGACCGAATCGTGGAGCCAATGTGCTTTACGGATAATTATGAATCGCTATCGGCATTTGAACTTAAGTCGAGGCAGAATAAATATTTCAACATTGAACGGATGGGCGCTGTTGAGGTATTGGATCGCAGTGTGCAATTTGAGAAGTTGCACAAGTTCTATAAACCTGACATATTTGGATATCAGGGAAATCTGGTCGATAAAGAAATAGAACTGGATATGAGTCTTCGAGCATACCTGATGATGAAGGAGGAATTTCCGATGAGTACTCATTTCATAAAAAAAATCCGGATACGAATCGTTATCATTTAAAGTGTAAGGTTCAGAGTTTTCAGGCCCCCGGCCGATTTGTTATGGGTTTTGCTGAAGATATTCAAATCCTTGGTTCAAAAGAGTTTATCCGGCATATTAAGCGAATTATAAAGAATAACTTTTAAACCATTTTTTCTATCTATAATTCACTTAACTGTTTTATTGCTTCCATCCCATCTTTACCGATAGCAACCGAGTATTTATTTACATATAGATCGATGTGTTTAAGAATAACGTCGTCAGCCATGTCCTGAGCATGCTGTTTGATATATAACATTACAAGATCGGTATGATCATAGGCAAACTGAATACTGTTGCGAATATCCTGTTCGATCTGTTCTCGGTATTCTATAAAATCGTTGCGTAATACGATTGCTCCGAGTGGTAATGGCAGATTAAATTCCCTGAACCACTGTTCGCCCAGGTCAGCAATCTCAATTAACCCTCTTGATTGGAACGTGAAACGACTCTCGTGAATAATGAGGCCAAGATCAATATCTCCGTTAAGAATTGCTGTTTCAATATCGGAAAAAAGTATTTCCTTTTTATTTGTTAAATGAGGATAGAAGTAACGCAGTAGTTTATTTGCTGTAGTGGATTTGCCCGGAATACCAACACGTAATTGCTGTTGATTTAGGTCAATTGGTTTAGCCGCGATAAGCATAGGACCGTTTTTAAAACCAAGTGCCCCGCCGCAATCAAGCAGCGTATATTGATTTCGAATATGGGGAAGAATGCCAAAACTGATTTTACTGATTATGTTACTTCCGGACAGGGTTTGCTTGTTCAATAGTTCCACATCGGCAAGTGTTGGGAGGTAGTCAATAGAAGTATCGATTTTTTTGTGGATCATACCATAAAAAATGAACGTATCATTAGGACAGGGAGAAAAAGCAATATTTAAAGGAGTTTGCAATGATTGTTTTTTTTATGAGGTTATGAACAGTTCAAAGTTAGATTGTCTTTTGTTTTTTTGTACAAAATAAAATTACTCCACACTAGTTGTGTGAATCGATTGGATATCACGTATTTCATCCTACACGAGTAGTGGGTACTTTCACAGCGGACATAATTCACCCATATATGAAAGAACAAGAAATTGATGCATTAATCCTATTGCTTGATGATACCGATAGTGAAGTATATATGCATGTTCAGCAGAAATTAATATCCTGCGGTCCGGGAATTATTCCCAGGCTGGAATCGTTTACAGAACAGCAATTGGATAAGACGGTGCTTACCAAGATCAGCCATATTATTAAATCTATTCAATTCGACGAGGTTTGTAAAAGGCTCTCTATCTGGAAAAAGACTGATCAGCAGGATATACTAGAGCCTTATCTGGCTATTTCCTCTTATTTCGAAACAGGTCTTGACGAGCAAAAAGTTAAACTGGCACTCGATAAACTAAAGAAAGCTATTTGGCTTGAAATGAATTATAACCTTACTCCTTTGGAAGAGGTTAACGTGTTTAACCATGTATTTTACAGTCTGCAGGGATTTGGTGCAAATAATCAGAATTTATTTGATGTTAATAATAATTACATCGGAAATCTATTACATAGCCGAAAAGGGAATCCCATTTCATTAGGGCTATTGTATCTCATTGTTGGACGCTCGCTCGATATGCCGGTGTGTGGGGTTAATCTACCTCAGCATTTTATACTCAGCTATCACACACAACAGCTTGAAGGAACTGAGAATGAATATGAAATGCGAAAAAGCATTCTATTTTATATTAACTGCCTGAATAAGGGAATTATATTCACCCGCGATGATATTACGCTGTTTCTGAAACGAATTAACATTGAGGCCGAAACCCGTTACTATGTGCCTTGCAGTAATGCTCAAATCATCGAACTGTTACTCAATAGTATTTTACAATCTTTTGAATTGACCAATGAGTCGGACGCCGCAAAAATTGTTATGCATTTTAAGTCACTCATTCAATAATTATAAGTGGTTCGAGACATTGTCATTGTTAGACATGGAGAAACGGAATTAAACCGGTTAAATACAATACAGGGTAGAGGAGAGAATCCACCCCTGAATGAAATGGGCCTTAAGCAGGCCAAATTATTTTATAATTATTATAAAAACACCGGCTTTGAAGTGGTATATACATCATCGCTGATTCGAACGCATCAGACGGTGATGCCTTTTATAGAGTCTGGAATACCTTGGTATAAAACCGAAGATCTTGACGAGATCTCCTGGGGCAGTTTGGAAGGTAAACCGTCATCGCATGCAGTCAGGGAACAATTTCATGCACTTGTTACGGAATGGAGTCGTGGAAATCTTGATGCTAAAATTGTCAACGGTGAAAGTCCTCACGAATTAAAACAAAAACATCTTCGCTTCATAACACATTACAGAAGCCAGCCATACAGCAAAATATTGGTTTGCTCTCACGGAAGAGCGATGCGCATTTTACTCAGCACCATGCTTACTCAGCCTTTGCAGGAGATGGATCGGTTTCATCATCGGAATACCAGTGTTTACCGACTGTTGGATAATGGTAGTGCAATACATTTGATTGAACACAACAACCTGTCGCATCTGAATGAAGATTTATAGAGTTGGTGTTGTTTCTTATCTCAATTCAAAACCCTTTTTGGAGGGTATACTCCACGATCCTATAATCCGACAGATACATTTACAGGTATTGCCTCCTGCAGAGATTGCGGCACTTCTCGTTTCCGGTGAACTGGATATCGGTTTGGTTCCGGTAAAAGTGATGCACTCACTATCAAACCCTCATATTCATACGAATTACTGCATTGGAAGTACAGATAAAGTGCACTCTGTATGTATATTCAGCAATACGCCTATTGAGCACTGCCATACATTACTTTTAGATTCGGAGTCGCGCACATCAGTAGCATTGAGTAAAGTGTTACTCAGAGATTATTTTAAATTAACTCCGGCCTTAAAGCCCTCTTATGTGGGGTATGAGTCAGATTTACAGGACGGTGTGGCCGGTTTAGTTATTGGCGATCGTTCATTCGCTTGGCACAAGGTTTATACTTATGTATATGATTTAGGATATTACTGGAAAAAGCTAACCGGACTTCCATTCGTTTATGCGGCTTGGCTTAGTAACACTCCGTTAGAAAGTGAATTTACAATTGCATTTAATCGGGCACTAGAAAATGGGCTAAACCGAATTAATGATTGGCTCCCTCCCTTTCAGACCTTATATCCCGATATTTCACTTAATAACTACTTTACCAAACACATCAGTTATCAACTGGATCAGGAAAAACGAAATGGCCTTGCTTTATTTCTTGAGAAGAGCAGGGAGTTTTAAATATCAGGCTATAAAGCAATTGTCATTTTAATGTCATCTTATTCTGTTAGGATAATAAAGACCTATAAATACGTTATTCCTGTAAACCAAACATTATGCTTTTCTCTAACATTTTCAGAAACAACCAACAAGAGTTCAATGACTTGATCTTTCAAAACCGCAACAGAGACTATGGTGCATACCAACTGCGAAAACAATATCCCAATCACCTGAATCAATCTTTGCTGATTAGTAGTTCAATTACAGTATTCCTTTTTCTTATTTGTTATTATCTCAATAAGGCAGTGCCAACAACAACAAATACATCGGATGAAATTAGTTATTCAGCCGCACACGAAATTGAAACGATTGAAATACCCAAGCCTGAAACCTCAACGCCTCCGCCGGTAAGAATTAATAAAAAGGATTTTAATTATGCCCTAACTCGTGATTCGATATTGTTGGATCAGGATACTACAACGAATTCGATGGTCGCTAATGAAAAAGGCCAATTGTTTGGCGCAGACACTGCAACCGCTTTTGGAACTAATCGTATTCCTGGAACCGGTTCAATAAATAATCCGAAAACAGATTCATCCAACATCATCCATATTATGCCGGGCGTAATGCCTGAATTTCCGGGAGGCATGACGGAGCTGATGCAATACTTAGCCGAAAACATACATTGTGATCGATGGAACCGCCTTGGTTCAATAGGTGGTAAAATAGTAATATCAATGGTGATATCGCGAGATGGCTCTGTAAATCAGGCTGAGATCTTACGAGATGAAATTGGATTTGAATGCGCTGAACAGGTTGTTGATGTAGTTAAAAATATGCCGAAATGGAAACCGGGAATGCAGGGCACACATCCGGTGAATGTGCGATATATCTTGCCGGTGTTTTTTGAAAAGTAATCCGATTTAATCGGAGAAGAACTTACGGCCTTCGTTGATATACTTTTTCATATTCAGCCAGAATGCTAATATGAAATAGATAACAAGCGGCGACGTTGGAGATATGAACGTTACATAAATGAAGAATAAACGGATGTAATTTCCGGCTATTCCCAAACGTTCACCTAAAAAGGTACAAACACCAAAAGCATTTTCTTCTATGAAAATCTTAAGTCGTTTCATTCTTACAAATGTATTCAATCCTTTAATATATCGTGACCGAAAGCGCAAGAAAGACATTTTTTCTTCGTGCAATAATGATTGTATAACTGAACTAAAGCCTGACTTTCTGATGCTGTTTTATTATGAAGTCCATACTTATGGTACATGCGGGTTATACGATTATCTTCCGCAGGTAATTGATCGGCAAGATATACGGCACGCTCTTTCATGTCATCATTACCCGACCAATCGGACTCAAAGAAGACCAAAGGAATAACCACATTGATAAATAAATTTCGAATAAAATCTATGCCCGGACGTTCACTGATTTTATTACCCGCTATACCAAGGTGATAGTGATTTTTCCAATAGGTGCTGAGCTGAAAATCAAACAAACTCTCGAAATCCATAAACGATTTAATAGAGGCTAATCGACTATATAAGGGTAAGGTTTGTTGAAGCAATACTGCCAGTTGTGCAAGCCTGTGCCCCGGGAAAGCTACCGGTCTCATACGTAATAGTTTCCATACCGAGGCATCCATCTCCTCAAGTTGATACTTATCCTTGTAAAATACATAATGCGATTGTAGTGTATTGATATAAGGGTCTTCTGAGCTTATCTTTAAAAATCCTGACACACCCAAAAGTAATGCTTCCAGTATTACAGGTTGATGAGAATGCTTCATCAGATGCTTGTAGGGTAGCAATACACTTAATTGCTCATAGGCCGGGGCATGAACCGTTCTGCCAAAGTATCGAAGCAGGAGACGGTATGCAATTTCTTCTTTGTTCCCAAGGGTAATATCAAACAGTTCTCTGATGCGGGTAACCTTGTCGCTAAGCCGCTCAATAAAAAGCCGTTCGAGCCAGAAATGCGTACGCTGTGGAAGAATAAGTCTCAGGGAGTCACCACAAGGAATCTCTCGTTTGGTATTTAGCCAGTCTAAATAATTGCTCCAAATATGTTCATTAAATACCCCCTTAAGTTGTATGGTAGGCTTATTAATTCGTTGTTCATCAATATTGGAAGCATCGTGCTCATACACCACATGAAGGATTACATTGCGATAAGCGTTATCCAGATGATGCTTATGCTGAAGCCATTCACTGCTGTATGTATGAATTTCAACTTGTCCGGCAAACGTATAGGATCCGATCCGTATTCGGGCATTACTAAAATCAGGGCCACTGTTCGTATTTCGAATGCCATAATTTAAAATATGGACCGGTTCACCGGAAGTGGTTCTTAACTGTGATGTGTCAAACAGCCTGAATTGCCAGATATAATACAAGAAGTCTTCAGTCATAACGTTTAATAGATCGAATATAATGTTGATGTTCTGTTTTCGTACTTTTATACATAATAAAAATTTATGGAAATCATTTATCTGCTCATTGGTTCTTTGGTTGGTTTTACCATAGCCTGGCTCTTGTCGTCGCAGCGAAATCAGGCAAAACAAATCACACAGCAGGCTGAACTGCAGGCTACTAAACAAATATTACTCGATTTGCAGACTCGTAATAAGCAAATCGAACAACGCGAGTTGGAACAACAAAAAGTATACGAGGATAAATTAAGTCAGCTCGCCATAGCTAATACTCGATTAGTACAACAGGAAAAGGAACTTGCCGAGAAACAGTTGGAACTTCAGGAATTAAATGCCAGACTAACATCTGAATTTAAACTAATTGCTGAAAGTGTGCTTGAGGCAAAAACAAATAATCTGAGTCAAACGCATCAAAAATGGATGGAAAATATATTAAAGCCCTTGAAGGATCAGATAGAAAAATTTGAGAATAAGGTTCAAAGCACGCATTCAGAGGCTTTACAGGTAAACAGTGCATTAAAAGCACAAGTTGATCAACTGTATAAACAAAGTAATGAAATCACCCGGGAAGCACAGAATTTAGCCAATGCACTTAAGGGCTCCGTAAAAACACAGGGCAACTGGGGTGAACTGATACTTGAAAAAATTCTTGAGCGATCAGGGCTAACCCGTGATAAAGAATTTATTGTGCAGGCCAGTATGACCTCCGAAGACGGACGACGTCTTCAGCCAGACGTAGTAGTCATGCTTCCTGAAAATAAATCGGTGGTTATCGATTCCAAGGTGTCACTACTCGCTTATGAGCAATATGCCTCTTCTGACGACGAACAAACTAGGGCACTTCATTTGAAGCAACACATTCAGGCCATACGAAATCATATAAAGGGATTAAGCGATAAGAAATACCAACAACTCTATCAGTTAAACACCGTTGACTTTGTAATCATGTTTATGCCTGTTGAGCCTGCCTTTGCTTTGGCTGTGCAACACGATAGTGAATTATGGGCTGAAGCATTTGAACGCAATATTGTTCTGGTAAGCACATCTACCTTATTAGCTACACTACGCACGATTTCGATGATGTGGCGTCAAGACCGTATGAATAATAATGCGCTTGAAATAGCAAGACAAAGTGGAGCGCTGTACGATAAGTTTACCGGATTTATTCAAGATATGATTGAAATGGGTAAGAAACTTCAGGGAGCACAGGAGTCCTACGGATCAGCAATGAACAAACTGAGTAACGGTAATGGTAATATTGTGAAGCGACTTGAGGATATCCGTAAGTTAGGCGCCGGGGCTTCAAAACAATTGCCTCAAGCCATAGTTGACCGTTCTGAACTTTAATTTCATTACCAATCGGGCAGCTCAGATTCGGCTCGAGCATAATCTTCAGGTATACCTATATCAATGAAATAAGCATCCTCGGTATAGCCATATATATTTTTAGTCTCTGTTTGCTGATTCAGAAAATCGGTTTCAAATGAAAACACATCAACTTCTGGGAGGTTATTGATCATAGATGCGTTACACAGATAAATACCTCCGTTTATAAAGCCTTTTTCACAATAGTTCTTTTCATTAAACTGCGTGATCAAATGACTTGGATCAATTGCTACACTACCGTAGCGACTGAATTTTTCCATAGCCTTTAATGCAATAGTGATTGTAGCCTTATTTTTTAAATGTTCGATAGCCATAAATTGCATGTCGATAGGAAAGTAAGTATCCCCATTTACAATCCAAACATCCTCTTCCGGGCTTAGTGTATTCAGGCAGGCCTTAATGGCTCCACCTGTCCCAAGAGCGTATTTTTCAACTACATAGTGCAGTTGCAGTTGTTCATACTCCTCACCAAAATAATCCTGAATTTGCTCGTGCAAATGCCCAACAGAAAGGATAACCTTATGGCATTCCTGACGGATTAGATAACGGAGTATATATTCCAGAAAAGGTTTTCCACGCACCGGCGCCATGGGTTTTGGTATATCGGGCAGTACATGACGGAGCCTAGTGCCCATACCGCCTGCCAATATGATTGCTGAAGTGGGTGCAATCATTATTTTGGAAATTGTAACGATTCTACAAGTTGACAGATGATATGCCCTATGAGCATATGCACCTCTTGAATGCGCGGTGTGTCAACTGAAGGTACATTGATAAGATAGCGACATAAGGGTTTCATATTTCCTCCGCTGGCTCCGGTAAAACCAATAGTAATCATTTGCCTGTTATTTGCCGTTTCTAGGGCACGTAAGATATTTCCTGAATTTCCGGATGTAGACATGGCAATCAACACATCACCCTTTCTTCCTTTAGCTTTTATCAATCGGGCATAAACCTCGTCGTAGCTGTAATCATTTGCAACTGCGGTAAGGTAGGAGGTATTCACATGCAAGGCTTCAGCATAGAGCGGTTCTCGGTCTGTATAAAAGCGGCCACTGAACTCAGCGGCTAGGTGCTGTGCATCGGCCGCACTGCCTCCGTTTCCGCAAAACAGTACTTTCCCATCGTTATTGAAACATTGATGAATAACCTCAACGCAATCTGAAATGGTTTTCAATAGGGTATTGTCCTGAAGCACACGTTGCTTTACGTCAATCGAATTTTGTATAAGTTTAGATATGGTCTCTTCCATATTTACAAAAATATACTTTGCTAGTTATTCTATTAAATAGTCCAGGTAACCAATCCATTTGGTGTAAACTGATATCGCATTATACGTCCGCCAAAACCTTCAAGAGTCTTAATTAACTTATGCTTTCTGTCTTCCGGTGCATAAAAAAACATAAATCCACCTCCTCCTGCACCACTTACTTTACCGCCGGTAGCTCCAGCCTGAATGGCGGCATCATAAATCCGGTCTATTTGGGAATTACTGATTCCCTCGGCCATTTGTTTTTTGAATTGCCAGCCGTAATTTAATATCTCACCGATATGATTCAGGTTACCACATAGCAAGGCTTCCTTCATACGCTGAGCCTGCTCTTTTAAACTATGCATGGCATCGATACTTTTTTCATTGTGTGATTTAACATTATAGCTTTGTGCTTTAATGATAGAGCTGGATAGGCGGCTGGTTTCGGTAAAGTATAAGACAAGGTTATTCTCTAATTCATAGAGCCATTTATCTTTAATCCTCAGCGGATTTACAATCACTTTATCATCACGATAGAACTCCATAAAATTCACACCGCCAAAGGTTGCCGCATATTGATCTTGCTTACCACCCTCAAATTTTAAATCTTCACGTTCAATTGCATAGGCTAGGTGAGCAATATCGTATTCACCTAAGGGTAATTTTAGATACTCCATAAATGCGCCAACAAGAGCTACTACAAGCGTAGAAGATGAACCTAAGCCACTACCTGGAGGTGCATCCACATAAGTACTAATATCGATCGATAATGGACCTGTATTAAATTGTTTAACAATACGATTATATACCCCTTTAGATAAGTCGAGCTGTCCATTTATATCTAAAAATTCAGTCGGACTAAACTCATATTGCTCATTTCGGTCGTGTGCAATTATTCGAATTTTATTATCCTGATTTGGCTTAATAGAGGCATATGCATACATATTGATTGTGGCATTGAGTATGCTTCCTCCGAATAAGTCAGAATAGGGGCTCACATCAGTTCCTCCTCCGGCTAAACCTAAACGCAATGGTGCTCTGCTTCGATGTATCATTTAAAAAGAAAACTGTAACAAAAGTAAAGCGTGAGTGGCTATTTTGATGTACTATTTTTCAATGATTAAATATAATACATCAAGTTTGAGTTAGAAGAACGATGCCGGTGAATATTAAAATACTCTGCACATCAGGATCACAAAGATTGTTGTTTTGAAAAGTCGTATAAGTATAACATCAAAGGGTTCGTTTCAATACAAGATGCGAATGATAAATAGGTTAATTAGACCACATAAACTAAGGATTATGGCCGTTGTGATGCCCTGAGCTTCGAAGGTTTCATCAACCCGTTTATCAAACCACTGTATGAATGGCCAATAAAGAGAAAGTAGCAAAATGATGTTAATTGCTCCACACAGCCAATATTCTATTTTTTTTAACAATAATTAAATCGGTTTATTCATTTAAAAGTATTAAGGAATACTAAAAAACTTCATACACGAAAGTATCATATAGTATTAATTGTATTTGGAACGAATTCGTATAAATACACAGCAGTTTTTGTAGATGTAAAAAAGGTAAAGCCCGCTGTAGAAACAGCAGGCGAACCTAAACCAACCTTAAACCACGGTTTATTGTTTACTCTTTCCGGTGTCGTAGCCCATATAGCTGATCTGAACCAGGAATCGGTCATCAACAGCTCTCAGGGCCTCAGCGGCAGAGCCGGATAACTTAATGAGTATATTTTCATTTTCTGGAGTATTCGGTAATCGACCAATCACCTTTGCCTGAATACTAGTGTTGTTCATCATATTACGAACATTAATCATCGTGCCCATGGGGGCAGTAGGGTGTAATGCAAAAAAACTGCCACCACTGTTGCCTTTGGTATAGGTACACAATCCCTTCTCCGACAGATAAACCAGTTTAGTATCAGGCTTATTTTGATCGTATATGCTGGTAGTAACTTTGCTGGTGTTCGGAGCTTCTACAACCGGGTTTGTTATGGGCGTGGTTGTTGAGTTAACCGTAGTGCTTCCTGCAGAAGTAGTTTTTGTTGAGTTTACAGACTGAACAGAAACTGTATTCGATTCATTAGTTAGCGTCGGTGATGTTTGTAATTTCTTTTTATCAACTGTTGTTAAAGGGGCATCGGTAGTAATATTCTTTTGAGGGGACTGCTTATCTGTTTGTATGATATTAGCCAAACCCTGTGCATCTTCCTTAGTAAAGGTGCCGGATATTGGTGTGTTACCTGAGGATGTGCCATCAGTATATCCAACAATAAGTTCTTGTCCGGGTTTGATTAGATCAGTCTTTAGATCGTTCCACAACTTTAGAACTTCAACATCATTGCCTGTTTTTTTTGCAATGCTGTACAATGTTTCATCTTTAGCCACACGATGATTGAGTGGTGTAAGGAACGGCTGAGGTCCTATACCGGTATAACCTGAATTTATTTTTGTTGACTGTTTGGTGTTCAGATTCTTTCCGGTACCATTGATTTTGGGCACTTTGATTGATGAACCGGATCTGAGATTATTGTCTGTCAGGCTTGGATTAAGATTGAGGAGGTTGGCAACAGTGGTTTGATAATTTTTTGCGAGTCCATATAGTGTTTGTCCTTTCTGTACCTTGATGATTTCGTATTCCTGAACATCCTTTAAAGAATAATTGCCGGATTCCTGAGCTATACAGTCCACCGCACTTATGATGAATATGGTTATCAGCAGATTTAGGGTTATTAGCTTCATATGATTTCTTATCAGTTCTTTAACGCATTAAAAGTATTTACAGTTCGATGTAACTTTAGCCTATGAAATATCATTTAATCACCATTTGCAGTTTGATGTTGTATACATTAGTAAACATCATACCAAATTTTGCAATTGCTCAAAAGGCAGTTAAAAAGCGGGTTTATGTTTTTAGCCTGCACGAAGAAATTGCTCCCGGTGCATCGAGACTTGTATCCAAGGCCTTTCAAGAAGCTCAAAGGCAAGAGGTAGATTATATACTCTTACAGTTAAATACGTTTGGTGGACAATTGGATGCCGCAGACTCTATTCGTACCATAATTCTAAATGCACCTGTACCGGTTATGGTGCTGATTGAACAAAATGCGGCCTCGGCTGGTGCGCTGATATCGATTGCCTGCGACAGCATTTATATGAAAAAAGGTTCCACCATTGGTGCGGCTTCGGTGGTAAATCAAAATGGTGAACTCTTGCCGGACAAGTATCAGTCTTATATGCGTGGTATGATGCGTGCTACGGCAGAACAAAATAATCGTGATCCTAAAATTGCTGAAGGTATGGTTACGCCAAATGCCTACCTTCCCAATATAGCCGATACCGGCAAGATTATTACCATGACCACAGAAGAAGCGATACAATATGGTTATTGCAATGGCAGTGCAAACAATGTAGAAGAAGTTTTGCAACAGGCACAGATTACTGATTACGAATGCATCTATCATCAGATAACGACAATCGATGTCATTATCGGATTTCTTATTAATCCTGTTGTAAACAGTATCTTGCTATTGCTAATCATTGGTGGCTTGTATTTTGAATTACAATCACCCGGAATTGGCTTTGCACTAATTGTCAGCCTCATTGCGGCTGTATTGTATTTTGCTCCTTTATATCTTGAGGGCCTGGCCGCCAATTGGGAGATCGTAATGTTTATCGTGGGGGTGCTACTCATCGTCGCTGAGCTTTTTTTCTTTCCGGGGTTCGGAATTGCCGGAATAGCAGGCATTGTGCTGGTAGTTATGGGTCTCACACTAAGCCTCATCAACAACTTTGTTTTTGACTTCAGCTTTACAGCTCCCGACACCGTATTGTATGCTTTACTTCGTGTTTTACTAACACTCTCACTAGCGGTAGTGAGTGCAATTCTCTTTGGAGGGCGTGCATTACGATCACGTTTTTTTAGTCGTGCTATTTTAAGTACGACTCAGGAAAGTCAGACGGCATACATAGAGAATATATCTGAGCTGAACAGATTAATTGGTAGCACCGCACGTGCGATTACGGTATTGAAACCATCCGGCACGGTTCAGATTGATAAGGAAACCTACGAGGCTGTAGCGGATGGAGTTTTTGTAGATGAGGGAACTATTGTTTCTGTCATTGGCGTTCGGGGTAATTATCTGGTCGTAAGAAAATAACTTTTATGAACATCATCACGATTATACCGGCACGTTATGCATCTACTCGATTCCCGGGTAAGCCCCTTATTGACATTGAGGGTAAGAGTATGATACAGCGTGTATATGAACAGGCTAAGCAAGCAAGACAAATCAGTGAAGTAGTTGTAGCCACAGACGATCAGCGCATAGTTGACCATCTGACATCCCTCAACATTCCTTACGTCATGACTGATGCTTCACATCAAAGCGGCACGGATCGCTGTGCTGAGGCCGCTATGCACATTAAAGCAGATGCCGTTATTAACCTTCAGGGCGATGAGCCTTTTATCGATCCGGGACAAATTGATGCGATTGCTCAACTATTAAATGATGGTGCACGTATTGCGACACTGGTAAAACCCATTTCAATATCGGAGGAATTGTTTAATCCAAATAAACCTAAGGTAGTATTAAATTCAGGTGGGCAGGCGCTATACTTCAGCCGTTCCGCAATTCCCTATCTTAGAAACATTCCTGAGCAAGATTGGGTTAATCATCATACCTATTTCAAACATATTGGTATTTATGGTTATGATAAAGGAACCTTGCAACGACTTAGTAAGCTTGGTATATCATCACTTGAACAGGCTGAATGTCTTGAACAACTCAGATGGCTGGAAAATGGTTTCAGTATAACCTGCGCAATTACCGATCAAGAAAGTTATTCTATCGATACACCTGAAGACTACAGAAATTTGGCGCTACGTAGATGAGTGCAGTTTATTCCTGAATAATTAGGTATAAATCTTCATTGTCGCGCTTCATCTTATAGGTTTCACGGGCAAATTTTTCCAGCGACTCCGGCCCTTTCAGTAACTCAGCTCGTTGCTCCTTGATTCGTAGGAGTTCTTCTTTATAGTATGTGGCTTTTTGATCCAGCTTCCAGATTTCATAACGAAGTTGTACCTGGGAAATGAGGTTGTTGCTATCGAAAAATAATAACCAAATAAATAATACCATAGACGATATGAAATACCGGTTTCGAAGCAAATAGGGGATTCTACGCTTACGAAATAGTGCGGAAAATTTGCTGAACCGTTTCTTCACTGATTTATTTATTACACACAACGATACTATGAATATCTGTAAATCAACAAGGGTCAACTGTAAATTAATCCACCGGCTATTGTTATGGTGTATAAATAAGCGATCGTTGGGTTAAGGTATGTACTTAAACGACAATCCGGGATACGATGCGGCTCCTTCAAGTTCCTCCTCGATGCGTAGGAGCTGATTATATTTTGCAATACGATCAGAGCGTGAAGCTGAACCGGTTTTAATTTGTCCGCATCCTAGAGCAACGGCTAAATCGGCTATAAAGGTGTCCTCCGTTTCACCACTCCGGTGGCTCATAATACTGGTATATCCGTTTCGGGTGGCTAATTGCACCGCTTCGATAGTTTCCGTTAATGTTCCAATCTGATTTACTTTAACCAAAATGGAGTTTCCGGCTTTTTCATCAATACCTTTTTGAAGGCGATCGACATTAGTAACAAATAAATCATCACCAACCAGTTGTGTCCGACTACCCAGTTCCTGAGTCAGTAGTTTCCAACCTTTCCAGTCATCTTCAGCCAAACCATCTTCAATGGATACAATTGGATATTTCTTACACCAGTTTACCCAATAGTTTACCATTTGTTCGGTCGTTAGTTTTTTACCGTTTGATTTTTTAAAATGGTAGGTTTTGGTTTTTTCATCATATAGTTCAGAAACAGCCGCATCCATAGCAATGAAGATATCTTTTCCGGGTTTATATCCTGCTGATTCAATGGCTTTTAGCACTGTTTCAATGGCCTCTTCATTGGATTGTATATCGGGAGCAAATCCGCCCTCATCACCAACATTAGTGCTGTATCCTTTTTTCTTCAGCACATTTTTCAAATGATGGAACGTGCTTACACCCATTTGTAATGCTTCGCTGAATGTGTCTGCACCTACGGGCATAATCATGAATTCCTGAAAATCAATTTTGTTATCCGCATGAGCACCCCCATTAAGAATATTCATCAGGGGTATGGGTAGGGTACGAGCATTAACCCCTCCAAGATATTTGTAGAGTGGTAAGCCGGATTCGTATGCTGCCGCCTTCGCACAGGCCATAGATACGGCAAGAATGGCATTGGCGCCTAAATTGGATTTATTATCGGTGCCATCGATATCCATCATTGTGTAGTCAATATCGTGTTGGTCGTAAACGCTATATCCAACTAATTCAGGGGCGATCTGATCGTTTACGTTTGCCACAGCACGCAATACCCCTTTGCCAACAAATTGCTTTTTATCGCCATCGCGAAGTTCAACCGCTTCGTGTTTACCGGTGCTGGCACCTGATGGAACAGCGGCACGACCGATAGCGCCTCCGGAGGTATAGACTTCGGCCTCAACTGTTGGGTTTCCTCTGGAATCTAGAATTTGTCTGGCGTGGATGTCAGTTATGATACTCATTAGTGCTTTATTTTTTTATGTAGTTATTAGTTGAATGAACTGATCAAAAAGATAACGTGAATCGTGAGGACCCGGGCTCGATTCGGGGTGATATTGTACCGAGAAGGCTTTTTTGTTCCTGAGGCGAATACCCTCGACACTTTGGTCGTTCAGATTGAGGTGTGTTACCTCAACCTCTTTGTTTTGTTGAACGGCCTCCTGAAGCACACCAAAACCGTGGTTTTGTGAGGTGATTTCACAGCCACCGGTAATTAGATTTTTTACCGGGTGATTAATTCCTCTGTGCCCATTGTGCATTTTAAATGTTTCTATACCGTTAGCAAGAGCAAGCAGTTGATGCCCAAGACAAATGCCAAACAGTGGCAGGTTTTTATCCAGTATAGTTCTTACGGTATGTATGGCGTAATCCATGGAGGCCGGATCTCCGGGACCATTAGATATAAAGTAACCATGAGGATTAAAGGTGGCCATTTCGTTATAGTCGGTGCGGGCCGGAAATACTTTCAAAAAACATCCTCGTTCAGCAAAGCACCGTAAAATATTTTTCTTAACACCTAAATCAAGAACGGCAATTCGCACCGGAGCATCCTCCGTTCCAAACGTGTAGGCCTTAGTGGTGCTGACTATGCTTGATAGTTCCAGTCCGCTCATAGAGGGCGCCTGATCAAGTTTTACTTTAAGCGCAAGGATATCGGTTGTTTCGGAACTAATAAGTGCATTCATCGCACCTTTGTCGCGTATGTGCCGCACAATAGCTCTTGTGTCGACACCGGTTATGGCAACTTTATTCTCGTTCAGAAAGTAATCCTCAATATTTTGATCGGCCAATTTTCTGGAGTAAGTCACATTAAAACTTTTTGTTACCAGGCCCGCAATTTTAATTGATTCCGATTCAATTTCATCGTGTTTGATACCGTAATTGCCAACGTGAACGTGGGTGTTCACCATAATCTGCCCGTAATATGATGGGTCGGTAAAGATTTCCTGATAGCCGGTCATGCCGGTGTTGAAACATAATTCGCCGGTAGTGGTACCAATTTTTCCTGCTGCAAAACCGGAGTAATATGTTCCGTCGTCAAGCAATAAAACTGCAGGCACTCTTGTGGGCATACGTTTTTTTTAGTTGCGCGCAAATGTAATGGTTATTGCTTTATTTAATTATGGTCATTTCCCAATTGTTAATATTCCCTCTAGTCCTTATTTGTACGGGTTTTCATGAATTGTCTTCCGTTAATAATTCCATAAATAACAACGGACAATAATATGAGGGTTGTACCTGCATAAAAAGGCAGCGTGAGTTCCTTTTGCTCGTTAAGTATTAAAATAGCGGCAATGATGCCATAGACCGGTTCCAGGTTAACGCTCAGGTTTGCCGTAAATGCGGAGATGTGCTTTAGGGACTTTGTAGCCAGGTTGAACGGAATTACGGTGCAGAATAAACTGAATATTATTAGCAAAATGATGTCTCTGAAATCCGGAATCTGAAATACCGATTCCTGCACGAAAAAACTGTATGCCGGAAATGATATAGACAGAATAATAAAGGCACTGAGTAGTTCATAAAAGGTTACGGTTTCTGAGTTATGTATTCGGATCAACCTGGTGTTAAGAATAGTAAAATAAGAACTCAGCAAGGCTGCGAATAGTCCCAGTAGTATGCCGGTTCTGTAAAACTCCTGTACATTATAAATCATATACATGCCTGCGGCGGCTGATAGTGCCAGTAACAGGTTTAATAGATTAAACCGTTTACCGGTCATCAGAGGCTCAAGGAAGGTTGTAAAAACAGCTACGGTTGATATACAGCTTATACCTACGGATGCATTTGAATACTTAATAGCCGCGTAAAATAAAAGCCAGTGGAAACAAACCCAAAAGCCAACATAGGCCAGCTGATAAAATTGCTTTAAGGTGATGCGTTCGTGTCGCTTAAATACTTTAGATAATATGAAAAGCATGACTACGGTTATCAATAATCGGTACCATACAATCATCGTAGCATTCAGTGTAATCACTTTACCAAATATTCCGGTGAATCCCCAAAGGAATACCGATATATGCAGATAGAAGAGTGAACGTCTTTTTGCGGATTGTTCCGTTCCTGTCAATGAAGCGATTTTAATTTTTCTATGATAATGGATTCGATGTATGGAATATTTATCCGGGACTCGTTTCGGTGAAAGACCAATCCGGTAATGTGTTCATACAGTTCAATATACCGATCTGTTATAAGCGATACAAAGGCGTCAGTCATTTCAGGAACTGTCTGTCCCGGTTTGCCCATAAATCCATGTTCAATTAACCATTGTCTCACAAACTCTTTTGACAGTTGCCTTTGTGGTAATTGCTTAAGCTGAAGTTCCTCATAGGTATCTGCATAGAAATATCTGGAAGAATCCGGGGTGTGAATTTCATCCATTAACACAATTTCGTCTTCAAATATGCCAAACTCATATTTAGTATCCACAAGGATCAGGCCTCTTGAATTGGCAATTTCTGTACCTCTCTGAAATAACTGTCTCGTAATTTGTTCCAGTTGTTCATAGTGATTGGCTGAAACTATTCCGGTACGGATAATTTCCTCTCTGGAAATATCTTCATCGTGACCTACCGATGCTTTTGTGGTAGGAGTTATGATGGGTTGGCTCAAGCGATCATTCTCCCTCAATCCTTCAGGAAGAGCGACTCCACATAGTTCGCGACGCCCGGATGCATATGTTCTTGCGGCATGGCCGGATAGATAACCACGAATAACCATTTCTACTTTAAAGGGTACACAACGATGTCCTATCGTAACATTGGGGTGGGGAACATCGATAACCCAATTGCGCACGATATCTTTTGTCTTTTCTAAAAAAGAAGCGGCAATCAAATTAAGCACCTGTCCCTTATAGGGAATGGATCTTGGTAAAACAACATCAAATGCAGATATGCGGTCGGTGGCCACCATAACCAACTTGTCGGTGCCAATGCTATAAACATCCCGGACTTTACCCTTGTAAAATGAAGTTTGTCCGGGAAGTTGAAAGTGTGTGCCTGCAATAGCTTCCATAAATAGAGTTAAGCCACAAATATCAAATTAATTTCAGGATGTAACCCAATGAGATAAGATAATTGATGTCGCTATGGCGGCATTAAGTGATTCAGCACTGCCGGCACCAGGTATACTTACATATTCTGAAATATAAGGTCTAAGGTTTTGTGAAATGCCTTTACCCTCACTACCAATAATCATAAAACAGGGTTTACGTTTTTGTATTTGCTTAATTGGTATCCCATTCATATCGGCACCGATTACCGGAATATCAGAATTTGCGCTCAGAAGTTTTTCAATATCGGCCTCCATAACCCGAATGTGAACGAGTGAACCCATCGAAGATTGAATTACTTTGGAATTATATATATCAACACAATTCGAAGAAACATACACATCCTTTATTCCAAACCAGTCAGCACTTCGGATAATGGTGCCCATATTACCCGGATCCTGAATGCCATCAAGCACCAGCATCATCTGACTTTTGCTGATTTTGATTTCGTTTCTTTGAATTGGAGCAATGGCGATAACCTCCGGAGCGCTCTTGTGTTCACTAATTTTCTCAAGTTCAAAGTCTTTTAGAATGCTAACCATACTAACCATGTTACCCAGAAAATCGGAGTGGGTATCGTACCACTTTTGAGTGCAAAGGATTCGTTTGGGTTGTATACCGTATTTTAATAATTCCAGAGTTATCTTTTCACCTTCAGCCAAGTAGCATAGTTCTTGCTCCCGGGTTTTCTTTGATTTTAGTGAATTAACGTATTTTTCGAGAGACTTAGAGAGCATTTTGTTTAAAGGACGTTCCGCAATATTATTCATCTTTTACCTATTCGCATTTGCATCGATAGTAACATCCTGCAGTTCGGTTCGTCATTTACCTTCGGGTACCTATTTGCTTAAACGCAATGCTATCGAGATTCCTGCTCAGCTTGATGTGGGAAATATTAGAGCGGAAATAGAAGATATCAATGCATTAACAACCGAACTAAAACCATACATTAAACAAAAGCCCAATAAAAAAACACTCAGTTTAATTAAACTTAATTTGATTATTTACAACATGGCCAACCATGGAAATATCAATGGCGTTAAAAAGTGGATAATGGACAATATGGGTGAAGCCCCTGTTATTTATGATTCGATACTTGCGGATTATTCCTCCGACCAAATGAGGGATTATTTGATTAATAAAGGATACCTTGATGCCAGCGTCACATACGAGGCATCCTTAAGAAGAAAGAAGGCCAGTGTTGAATACATCGTTAAAACCGGACACATTTATCTTATAGACACACTTATTGTAGAACGAAACGGTAATATCCTGAGTGGATATATAAAACGTTATATGAAGGAAACTTTAATTAAGCGGGGTAGTCCTTTGTCTCTTAACTTGATCAATCAGGAAAATAAACGAATAGAGACCGCATTAAATAATGCAGGCTTTTATAAGTTTTCTGCATCAGCAATTAAATACGATGTAGATACCATTGAGGGCCATGAGAAAGTGAACGTATATATGCGTGTTCAATCCGACACTTTAAGAGGTAATACCCAGCGATATTATCTGCGTAATTTCCAGATTTACTCCGATTACAATGCTATCAGGCAAACACCTTACTCCTTGAGAAATACAATTGGTACGTATCAGTTTTATTCTGATTCTGTTCGGGTAAACGACGAGGTTATTCAGAGTGTTATTTTCATGCGGTACGGTCAACTATTTTCCCGTAAGGATTATAACTATACAAACAACAGACTGGCCGATCTGGGCGTGTTCAAGTTCATCAGTATTCGATTTAATGAGGTTGCCAAGGACTCACTGGATTGTGTGATACGTCTTACACCCGGTAAACGAAGAGTAGTGGGCGGAGAACTGGAAGGCAATAACGTAGAATCCAGTGTTGGCTCGTTGGTACGTTTTTATTATAAAAATCAAAATTGGCTTCATCGTGCCAACAAGTTGGATTTTTCAATTAATGCCGGTACCGAAATCCCGTTGTTTGCAACAGGCAATCCAATTATAGATGCCAGCGTACAGTTTAGTGCAATATTTCCAAAGTTTTATTCGCCCATACTCAGAAATAAGATATCACCTTACTTCAATGCTAAAACAAGACTTACGCTGAGTTTAAACTATCAGCTTCGATCCGGTGTGTATCGACTTGGTTCCTACAACTTTGCTTTCGGCTACGACTGGAAGGAAAGCGACTACAAACGACATCAGCTCAACCCAATCACCTTAACAGTGCTTCAATCGCTTCCACTCAGTGATGCATTCCGCGACCAGTTAAATCTCGATCCTCAATTAAAACTCAGTTTCCAGAATCAGATCATCAGCGGAGCTAATTATACATTCACCTTTACCAATCAAACTTCAGATAATAGTAAGTCGTTTTCCTTTTTCAGGACATACATAGAAACATCCGGTTTTTTGGTAAAGGGCGTACAAAGCTCACTGGCTATAAGGCCTAACACTGAGGATGGTGTAACGCGAATAGCCGGAAGTCCCTATTCCAACTTTGTTAAAACAGATTACGATTACCGCCGGTACATTAAGTTTGGTGAAAACAGAACACTGGTGCTTCGCGGATTTGGTGGCGTGGCTTTTCATTTCTGGAATTCAGCTATTTCTATACCCTATATCAAGCAGTATTACGCAGGAGGGACCAACGACATCCGAGCCTGGAGAATACGATATCTTGGACCCGGTTCTTACAATATTTACACACAAAGCGATACTTCGCTTGAGCGAATCTTTGTGAATCAGACCGGAGAGATGAAACTTGAGGCTAACCTCGAATATCGATTTGGAATTTTTGGCTTACTGAAAGGGGCTTTTTTTACCGATATGGGTAACATCTGGACCGTGAAGAAAAAAGAAAACCTACCAAACGGCAACTTTGATTTTACCCGATTTTACCGGGAGATAGCTATAGGTTCAGGATTTGGTGTGCGACTTGACTTTAGCTTTTTTATTTTCAGGTTGGACATGGCTGTACCCATTCGCGACCCGATAGCCCATCAGTTCGGATCAACCTGGATATTTAATTCTCCTCAAATTGATTCCTGGAAAACATTTCGGGGTTTAATCGTTTATAACTTAGCCATCGGATATCCTTTTTAAAAAAAAGAGTTTTTAATATGATGAAGAAATTTTTAGTGCTTTTGTCGTTGATGTTTTCCTTAAAGATATCAGCACAGTATGGCCCAAATTTTTCCATACCGGTATTTATCGGTAACGATTCATTAAAATATGCTTGGGCCGGGGGGCTTAACACACCTCAGTTTTCTGCCGCTGATTTGAATAATGACAATCGAAAAGACCTGGTCATTTTTGATCGAAGCGGTAATTCCCTGCTTACCTTCATTAACAATGGCAGTGTAGGGCTGAGTGATTATGTATATGCGCCTCAGTATGCGGTTAACTTTCCGGAGTTAAATAACTGGGCTCTTCTTACCGATTTTAATTGCGACGGCATATCAGATATATATACACATACTGCTCTTGGGATAAAAGTGTTCAAAGGATATTTTGATAATAATGAAATTAAGTTTACGCTCTACAACGAATTATTACGTTACGATGCCACACCACAGCCAATTAACCTTTTGGTTACTGCCATTGATATTCCGGCAATTACCGACGTGAATAATGATGGCGACCTGGATGTGCTTACATTCGACCCGAATGGCGGATATATCTGGTATTTTGAAAACACATCACAGGAGAACGGGTGGGGGTGTGACAGTTTGCGATTTATTAAAGCCGACCCGTGTTGGGGCAAGATCTATGAACCGGCAAATGCAAATGCTAAATGGTTGAATCAACCTTGCCCTTTTGGAATTACCAATCAGGATCAGAACATCGCCTCACGCCATGCCGGTTCCACATCGCTTGCTTTCGATAATACCGGCGACGGTTTAGTTGATATTTTCCTTGGCGACATCTCCTTTCAGGAAATATGTTACCTCGTAAATGGAGGAACAGTGGATGATGCGCTCATGGTTTCACAGGACACCTTATTCCCATCATACCATATACCTGCTGTTGTACCCTATTATCCGGCTTCATTTCGATTAGATCTGGATAATGATAATAAATTGGATCTGATCATAGCGCCTAATACGGAAACAGGTAGCAACCTTAGTGCGTGCTCCTGGTTTTATAAAAATACGGGCACCAATAATACAGGAGTATATCAGTTCATGACGGACTCATTTTTGGTTGATCAGATGATTGATGCAGGAGATAAAGGCAAACCAGTATTTTTTGACTTTACCGGAGATGGTTTGCTGGATATTTTATTGAGTAACGATTTTTACTATAACGGATTCTCCCAGATAGCGACCTATCAGAACATAGGAACTGCATCAAATCCCCGATTTAGGAGGAACAAAGTTGACTATTTGAATTTATCCTCTTTGCAAAGGCAATCGCTTTATCCGGCTTTCGGTGATTTAGATGGCGATGGCGATGCAGATATGTTGCTGGGTTCCGATGACGGTTCGCTTATCTTCTACAAGAACAATGCAAGTTCGGGCTCTCCGGCTCTGTTTCAACTACAGCAAGCCAATTATTTTAATATTGATGTTGGCAATTATAGTACACCGCAAATTACAGATGTAAACAACGATAATCTTCCTGATTTACTGATTGGACGATTAGATGGAAAAATATCCTACTATCAGAATACCGGTTCTATTTCATCACCTGACTTTTCGACCGCTACATCAAATAATTTTGGTTCTGTAAATGTGTCCGGTGATTTTATTCAGGGCTTCAGTGTCCCTTTTTTCACTAATCTGATTGCATACAATGAACCGGTATTGTTGGTCGGTAATCGTGAAGGTGACCTTTATCTGTACGACAACATTATTAATAACCTCAATGGTAGTTTTAATCTTGTTACTAAAAATTACAGCGGCATTAAAACCGGTTCATACTCTACAATTCAGACCGCTGATATTAACAATGATGGTACCGACGAACTACTCATTGGATTAAATCGTGGCGGAATGCGTATTTATGATACATCTTCGGTGGTATTAACCGATAGCGACTTGGAGCCGATTACCGTATCATCTACAATATCCGTTTATCCTAACCCGGCTGAGCAACAACTGTTCATTGAACTTAAAAGACCATTTAGCTCAAATAGTAAAATCGAAGTTGTGGATATCTTTGGTAGGCAATACTACGAAAACGTTATTCCATCTGATCGCAGATTGATAACGATTGCAGTTAGGGATCTATCACCGGGAATTTATGTTGTGCGCTTGAGTTCAGCTATGGAGCATTATTCCATAAAGTTTTTTAAGCAATAATCCATAGGATCGAATCAAAAACAAGCATTGAATTTCAAGACCCAAACCGCAATCGTTCATTTTACTTTTGCATAAAACTTACCGAAATCGGTACGCTAACACGAACTGTTTCACCTTTATCCTCTCCCGGAGCCCAGGCGGGCATAAGTCTAATAACACGCACCGCTTCTTCACCGCATCCACCACCAATATCCTTTCTTACTTTAATATGTTTGATTGAACCATCTTTTTCAATAGTCACATTAACTAAAACAAAACCCTTTACATCGAGCTTTTTAGCCTGAGCCGGGAATCGTACATTTTTAGCCAGAAATTCAAGCATGGCTTGTTTGCCCCCGGGATACTGAGGCATCACCTCGGCAGATTCATAAACCATCGTATCGCGTGCGGCTAATTCTTCCTCGGTCAGTTCTTTTTTGATGGTATCGGCCGCAAGTTCTTCCTCGGTCTTTGGTTTTTCAACCTTGTCTAAAAAGTAACGTATGCCATAACTACTCAAATAATAATCGAGCACTTTTGCACTCGAACTAAATTTTACCATCACCGTTTCATCTTTAAGGTCCAGTACTTGCAGGGTGAGAATACCATTACTAAAATTTGAGCCAACAGCCTCATAGTAATAGGTTTTGTCGCCGGTCTTCAGCGACATTTTGTTTGTGTCGATGGTAAAAAAGACATTTTCATTCCTCATACTTTTTGTTGTCAGATCCTGGTTTCTGCTACTGGTCATCTCAAATAATTGTGCCTTGGCATCAAGAAATAATAAAGAGAGTAAGGTTACTGCAAGTCGTATTATCATAATGAGAGTGTGATTCTGATTTGAGTTTTTACAAAAGGAATAGATTCGTGAACAACTATTTTGCCGTGATGATATTCATCAATGATTCTTTTCGATAATGAAAGTCCCAATCCCCAGCCACGCTTTTTACTGCTGTATCCCGGTTTAAATATTTTCTTAAAACTACCGGATGAAATACCACTTCCGTTATCAATTACATCAATGATAAGCTGGCCGGAGTCTTTATGTAATTCAACAATAATGTTACCCTTACCTTCAATGGCATCAAGTGAATTCTTTATCAGATTTTCCAAAACCCATTCAAAAAGGGCTACGTTAACGTGTGCACTATAACTTTCAGTATGATTGTAGTTGTATTGCCAGATGACCTGTGCACTGCTTCGTTTTTTAAAGTAAATAAGTAGTTTTTCGATTATGGGTACCAAATCCGTTTCAATCAGCGATGGTGTTGAACCTATTTTAGAAAAACGATCGGTAACGGTTATGAGTCGTTCTATGTCTTTCTCCATTTCCGGTATCACTTTGTCGGTCAATTCTTTGTCCATGGTTTCGCGCAGATATTCAATCCAACCGGTTAAGGAGTTGAGGGGAGTACCAATTTGATGAGCAGTCTCTTTTGCCATACCCACCCAAACACGATTCTGTTCAGCTCGTCTTGCAGAACTAAACGCAAAATAGGCAGTAATCATAAATAGCAGAATGATGGCGAATTGGATATATGGAAAGTAGAATAATTGGGTTAATAGATAGGAATCTTTGTAATAAATGTAATTGTAGGTATTGTCGGATAATTGAATTTTGATTGGTTCATTTTTTTCGCTGATCTCTGCAATTAACGTTTTCAAATAGGTAGAATCTCTATTGATCCTTGCAGTGTCAATGTTGCGTGTTTTAATTATTTCATTATTGTTGTTGGTTAGAATGAGGGGTATGGTCTCATTACTTTCAATTATCTCAAAAATGAAACTGATATCAACATCATTGCTGGCGGAAATAAGTTTTTTAAACGCGGAGGCGAGTAATTCAGCTTTTTTTCGTTCCTCTTTAGCCAGATTTTCTGCAAGGTAATTTGTGTATAGAATGGATCCAATAACAATGAATATCAGAAAAATAATCAGAGCAATTTTCCAATTCTCTTTGCTCTCATATACTGAATTTGATTTTATCCTGATCATAGTGCTTGGTAAACCTATATAAAATTAATTTGGCATGGTGTCCGCTTCAAAATCGATTAATTCATATTCGGTAGGTGGCTCCCAGTCTTTGATTTCTTCTATGGTCTGTTTATGACCGGAGAATTCATTTCGTAAAACATCTTTAAGCAGCTCTTGTTCTTTTTTCATATTCTCCCTGATTACTTGTTTTACGGTGCGTTTATCGTAGGTGACTTCCGGATTATCGGCAGGACCTTTTACCGTTAAATATAAATTAATCAATCCGGAGGCGTCTCTTTCCGTTGCGTCGGGGTCGAATGATGAATCACTTTTAAACTTATTGCTTAATATCTTAAGCAGATTGAGTTTAATGGCATAATCAACATAGTTGTTAAAGGTATGCGTGCCTGACAATTCAAGATTGAGTGCACTTGTATAAATAACGGTGTTCGGTATGGTAATCGTTTCGTTTTTAATGGTGATCTGATTCGTGAGTTTTGAAAATTGAATATGTTTCAACTCATCAATCTTTACATATTTAGACAAAGCATAAATGGGTTTAAAGTCTATTAATTCCCCTTTTGTAATTGTTATGTCCGCAACACTTTGAAACTGATCGGAAATAAAAATACCATCTTTCCAGATGGCCTTACATGTAAACGTGGTATTAAGAATACCATTGATGTTTTTATCTGTTAATACGGTCTGATTAAAATTTTCAAATGAATGGAACACATCTTTGATGTCGATTTCCTGAAGGGTAACCGAGGCATTCAGATCTACAACATCCTGCCGACTCAGGTCAATACGTCCATTACCACTGACACTACCCTTGAGCGTATTTAATTTAAAATTGGCTACATAAAGTTGACTGTTACTGATAGTAATATCTGATTGAATCGAAGTCAGCAATAGTTTATTATAAGAAATTGATTGTGACTTAAGCTTGATTAATCCTGCGGCAGATCGCAATAGCCGTTGCATCATTTTGCTGGTGTCATTTTGCTTAGCTTGGTCTGATGAGCCTGTGGCTATTGTTTCATATGTAATTGGTCCGGTATCTATGTTGACATTTACAAAATAGGAGTTTGGAACATAGTGATGCGGATTTTTTAGCACGTGTATCACCGTTGGCAGTAAGTGGTTCACTTCACCACTAAGAATAATTTGTGAACCATTTAATTCGGCACTGAGGCGGTTAATACCAATGATGTCATCATTGAACTCAATAGTACCTTCCAATTGCTTTACAGATAAACTGTTGTTTACATACACAATGTCTTTCAACGTTATTGTTCCCTCCGACTGCATCAGTGCGTTGCTGGTTTGCATCTCTTTTATTGTACCACTGTAACGTAAATTATTTACGGTAATTACACCATCAATCTGTTTTAATTCAGCGTTATCAATTAAGGCCGTAATTGCCCCCATCCGAAATGTTCCATTAAGATTAAGTTGAATAATAGGATTGGATAAACGGTTGATCATGAGATCGAATTGTACAGGACCGGCCCCAAATGATGCCTTACCACGATTAATCACTAATTTAGAATCGCTCCACGTCTTTTTTGTTCCATTTGAAAAAACCGCTTTAAAATGCACGTCTTCAACCTGTTGTTTACTGCTCTTATGATTGATATTGGCATCGTTTACATCAAAAATAAATTGAACAGTCGGATTTTCTTTACGAGATAAATTGCCTTTAATCGTACCTGTAAATGATATGGTGCCATCCGTATTGATGTCGGATAGATAGTGTTGATAAGCATTTGGTAATATAGAACCAATATCTGCTATACCGGATTTAGCCCCGGTAATGAATAAATCTAACTGCATGTTCTGTGTTTGATTCTTTACTAGTCCACTGATGTTGAACGCTGAGGAATTTACGGACAGGGTTGTTTTATTGATTTTATATTCTCCGGTATTCATATCAATTCGGATTCCGCCATCAAACTCAAGATCCTTATTTGTTGCATAATCTGTGTTGTTAATTAGGATATGTCGAGCGAAAAATGCTCCTTGAAGTTTTAGATCAAACTGTTTTGATGCAAAATCTCCGGATAGTTTTATGTCCTTGAGCACACCGGTATAATGCTGTGCATTGTATTTATCATCATAGTCTAATTCAATTTTCCGTAAGAGTAATCGGGTAATATGTATGCTTCTAGAAGGGCCGTTAGCCGCATCTTTGAAAATCAAATAATTAGCCTTGCCACTTTTATTGACTTTTACTGACAGGCTACCCTCCTGAATGGAGATACGACTAATAGTATTCGTTCCATTAAACAGATTCCATAAATTAATGAGTACAGATACTTTTTCAGCGTAGAGCAAATCGGCTTCAGAGCCAAAAGTATCTTTAACCCTTACTTTATTAAGCTCAACCGATACATATGGAAAATTGCTGAATACCGAAAAGTCAATGCCACCGGAAACGATAATTTTTGTGGTAACCTGACTATTTATCGTATTCACCACAAATTCCTTGATCGACTTGCCAAACAGCATTTGAATAGCTATGAGTACTACCAGAATAAGTACACTTATTCCGGAAACGATTTTTAGTATTTTTATCAGAAGTGAATTTTTCAAATAAACTGCGATTAGTTGTAAAGCTAAAAAGCTATATCAGTGCGGTACTTTTCAATCACTAACATATAACGACCACTTGTGTATATAAGTGTTCAACTATCATTTATTTATTGATTGAATATATAGAATTGAATACCGAAAACTGTACTCTGCTTAATACTAAAATACCTATATGTAGGTAACTTTTTTTATTAAAAAAGGTAAAGAACCCTTAAACCACCAAAAGGTATCACCTAAATTATGCAAAAAAGGTACTTATTGTTTATCGCATTAATGGCTTTGGCATTTAATGCAAAAAGCCAGGTAACGGCTTCGTTTTCAGTTATTTATCCTAGTCCTAATTGTTCGCCGGCGGTCATAACCTTTATTAATAATTCAACCGGCAGTGGTGTACTCGCTTATGAATGGAATTTTGGTTTAGCCCCCGGAATAAACTCAACACAACAACATCCAAGTACGATTTATCCAAATTGTGGCAATTTCTCAGTATCGCTAAAGGTAACCAATGGATCAGGTCAATCAAATACAACAACCCAAACGGTTTCAATAGCTTGTAACCCGGTTGCCTCCTTCAGCCTATCAAACACAAATGGCTGTTTGCCGGTGCTCGTAAATTTCAATAGTTCTACATCAATATCAGGCGGTGGTGCCATCACCGATTATCAATGGGATTTTGGTAATGGATTTGGTAGTGCTCAATCTAGCCCTTCTCATTCGTACACGACTCAAGGTTGTAAAAACGTAACACTGATTGTTACCAACTCGAATGGATGTCAGGATGATACCACCATTACGGATGCCTTTTGTCCATCTCAAACACCAACAGCGGATTTTACATCATCAAATCCTATTGGTTGTGCTACGCCATTCAATGTAAACTATACATCTACTCCAACAGGAGTGGCGCCCTTTACCTATCAATGGTCTTTTCAGGGTGGTAGTCCATCAAGTTCAACTGCCGCAAATCCTTCTGTAACATATAATATCTCCGGGTCTTATTGGACCAGACTCATTGTAACGAGTGCCAATGGTTGTAAGGACACGTTAGCACAACAAAACTATGTGGTTATTTCTGCTAATAATGCAAACTTTACAATTAATGCTACTAATGCATGCGTTCCCTTTACAGCTTATGCTCAGGCCATTAATGCTCAGTTTGCCTCCTCAATCGAATGGACATGCAACGGAGGTAATCTCTTAGCCGCAAGCGGTAACGAGACCATGGTTTCATTTACCAATCCGGGTACCTACAACTTATGTATGACTATAACGTTCCCGGGTAATTGTGTGGCTACAAAATGTACAACTATTGTAATTAAACCTAAACCCAATGCCTCATTTACTGAAACCGGAATTGTACCTACCTGTCAACCACCATTGAATATCACCTATAATAATACCTCTATTGGAAGTGGCAATACCTATAGCTGGACGTTTCCGGGTGGCTCACCGGCCACATCGGCTTCTGCAAATCCGGGTATTGTAAATTACGGTAGTTGTGGTAGTTATGACGCAATTCTGGTCGTTACCAATAGTCAGGGTTGTTCTGATACGCTGGTAAAACCGGCACTGGTAAATGTTGATTGTCCTATAGCGCAATTCACAGCATCGGCAACATCAGGTTGCTTTCCGGTTGATATTGTATTCAACAGTACTCAAAGCAGTGGTAATCCTATTGCCTGGGAGTGGAATTTTGGTGATTATGGCAACCCAAGTTTTCCAAATCTAACCGTTGTACAATCTACAGCTCAAAACCCCACACATACATATAATGTCTCGGGATGCAGAACCGTTACACTTAAAATAACTAATGCACTGGGGTGCACAGCTACGATTGTGAAACCTAATTACTTATGCTTTGGCACCAAACCCGAAGTAGAATTTTCTGCAAACCCATTGGTTGCCTGTGTTGGACAGCCGATATCCTTCACGAATACTACACAAAATGCCACGGTATGGAATAGCTGGAGATGGGACTTTATTCAAGTTCCGCCGTATGATTTAATGTCTAATTCTAAAAATCCAACTTACTCGTATGCAGATACCGGTGTATTCGATGTTGCCCTGATCAGTTGTCAGTTTGGGTGCTGTGATACGTTAACCAAGCCGGATTATATAACCATATTGGCGCCGGTAGCTAAAATGACGGTTTCAAAAAATTGCGTCAATATTTTTGATGCCACTCTAAACGGTACAACATCGGTTGGTGCAGATACATATTCATGGTCTATCCCCGGAGCCACGCCGGCAACATCTAACCTTCCGGTTGTAAACTGTACCTTTCCGATTACGGGTGATTATATTGCAACATTAACCGTTAGTAATATACAAACGGGTTGTACTCATTCAGTAAGTCAAACAATAAGGGTAAGGGATGTGCAGGCTGATTTTTATGCTATGGACACCTTTGGTTGTGCGCCATTTAACTTACAATTAATGAATACGTCTCAGGATGGTAACTCCTGGAAATGGAATATAATCAATGAGGCCAATCAGGTGTACCTCACATTCACCACAATGAATGTAAATACTAGTATCAATGTGCCCGGTAAATATTCAGTTGAGCTTATTGCAACCGATGTTAATGGATGCCGCGATACGTTGCGAAAAGATTTATATATAACGGTTCACGGCTTATCAGTCAACTGGACATTAATGCCAACTTCACTCTGTGTTCCTATTAATGCTCAATTTATCGGTACTGCTACAGCAACATCAACGTCAGTGCCGATATCCTATCAGTGGAATTTTGGCGATCCGTCGAGTGGGCCGCTTAATACGGCAACAACAATAAATGCTTCACATATTTATAATCAGCCCGGAGCGTATACGATCAGTCTGAGCGTAACGGATCAAATGGGATGTGTAACCGTCAGTACCGGAGTAGATTACATTATTGCACAGAAACCACTCCCGGATTTTTCGGTAGCCGATTCCCTGGTATGTGTAGGTAAGCCGGTTTGTTTTATAAATAATTCTCAGGCTATTCCACCTGCTACATTCCAATGGCATTTTGGTAATGGTATTACTAGTAACGCCTTAACGCCTTGTGTGACTTTTTCCGATACCGGACTATTCACCATTAAACTTATTATTACCGATAACCAGGGGTGTAAAGATTCTTTGATTAAAACAAATTACATCAAGGCGATTAATCCTATTGCAGATTTTACAGCAGATACAACACAAGCGCCATGTCCTCCGTTTGCGGTTCAATTTACATCAAACAGTTCAGGATTAGCCGGCACCACTTCGTACTATTGGGATTTTGGAAATGGTGCTTCGTCAACAGCACAGAATCCGGTTCACATATACACCGTACCGGGAGCATATTCGGTTACACTAATTATTACAAGCGGGAATGGTTGTAGTGATACCATTGTAAAAACAAACTATATCAACATAGACGGTGCCGTTGCTGATATCACCTCTGACGTGATTAATGGTTGTAACCAACAAAATGTTTGTTTCAATGTATCACAATCAAATTCAATAAGCTTTATCTGGAATTTTGGTGATGGTACGGTTACTCCAGGTACGGATTCCATTTGTTATACCTATACATCTCCCGGCATCTATGAACCATCGGTTATACTTAACAACGGGGCGGGTTGCAGCTATGCATTACCGTTGAATACTATCGATATTATTTCATACGCAGCATCCTTTGAAGCAGATAAATATTATTTGTGTCAAAATGGTACCGTTCAGTTCACCAGCGTGGTAATATCATCAGTTCCTGTAGTATCATATAGCTGGAATTTTGATGACCCCGCCAGTGGAAATCTGAACACATCCACATCACCCAATCCTTCTCATACATTTAGTAATGTAGGTACATATATTATTCAATTAACGGTAATCAACCAGTATAACTGTACATTTACATTTTCAGATACGGTATTTGTAACCGAGTCGCCTGTTGTTTCTATTGTAGCCCCTTCCGGCGTATGTCCCGGAGTAACCATTGGATTTAATACTACGATCAATTCAATAGCACCTATAACCAATTATGCCTGGAATTTCGGAGCATCAGGAGCAGGAAATACATCTAGTTTACCAACGCCAAACTTTACCTATGTAAACAGTGGTAATTACGCTGTGTCGCTTATGATTACAGCGAGCAGTGGTTGTACGGCTTCAGCGAGTCAACCAATTACCGTATATCAAAATCCTGTTGCCAATGCCGGTCCCGACAAAGCAATCTGTTTTGGAGGCAGTTCGCCAATAAACGGAACAGGAGGAACATCGTATATATGGTCCCCGTCACTCGGACTTAATAATGCATCCATAGCTAATGTCATCGCCAATCCAACAATTACTACAACATACAATCTTACAGTTACCAATGCCAATGGATGTACTGCGGCAGATCATATGATTTTAACGGTTAATGTATTACCGGTAATTGATGCGGGTGAGGATAATATCATCTGCCCCGGTGTTCCAACAAGTTTATTGGCATCGGGAGCAAGCACATACCAATGGTCACCACTGGTTGCATTAAATAATTCAAACATTGCGAATCCAACGGCCAATCCAACAATAACAACCACATATGTGGTCGTTGGTACTAGTACCTCCGGTTGCACCGGTACCGACACGCTGGTGGTTAACGTATATCCGGCGGCACAAGCTAATGCCGGTGATGATAAGAGTATATGCTATGGAAAAGAAACTCAGCTGAGCGCTTCAGGTGGCGATTTATATCTTTGGTCTCCGGCAATATCGTTAAGTAATCCTAATGGGCAGAATACTTCGGCATCGCCTCAAATTACCACAGTATATACCGTAACCATAACAGATGCCAACGGCTGTTTAGCATCGGATCAGGTAGTTGTTAATGTTATGCCTTTACCAATAGTAGATGCAGGATCAGATAAATCAATTTGTAAAGGAGATTCAACAAACTTAATAGCCAGCGGAGCGGTAGCATACCTGTGGCAACCTAACAATACTCTAACGAATAGTAATTCGGCAAATCCACTTGCCATACCATCAGAGACAAATATTTATTATGTAACCGGTACAGATAACAACGGATGTTCAGCAAATGATTCTGTAATCGTTACCGTTATCCAGCCCTTTACGATGGACGTTGGTCAGGGTGCACAGGTTTGCAGTGGATCACAGGTGCAGTTAACTGCAGAAGGTGCGCTGATTTATCAATGGTCTCCGGTGAATGGACTCGATAATCCATTTTCGCCTAATCCAATGGCATCACCTACAGGTACAACAGTTTATACCGTTACAGGCTCTGATGGGATTTGTTTTCAGGATGTACAGCAGGTTACCGTTATTGTAAACGAACTACCAACTGCTGAAGCAGGGGAAAATGTAATTATTGTTGCCGGAGAAATGGTAACACTAAACGGACAGGGTAGCGGGAATACCTATACCTGGTCACCATCCAATGGATTAAGCTGTGCCGATTGCCCTAATCCTCAAGCCACGCCGCTTCAGACTACAACATATGTGTTGACCGTTATCAATGAGTTTGGTTGTCAGCAATCAGACTCTGTAATAATTCGTGTTGGATGTAATGATGATGTGGTCTTTATACCGAATGCCTTTAGTCCGAATGAAGATGGACTAAATGAATTATTCTATGTGCGAAGCAATGGTATTCGTGAAGTAGAGTATATCAGAGTATTTGATCGCTGGGGAAAACTCTTGTTTGAAACTAATAGTCTCGCAAACGGATGGGACGGCAAATTCAATGGCAAGCCGGTAAATCCGGGTGTCTATGTATACACCCTTAAAGCGACCTGCTCAAACGGACAACCTATTCTCATGCAGGGAAATGTAACTGTAGTAAAATAACATCAATGATATACTAACCATGAAAAACTATTTAAAACTAATTTCAATCATCCTGATTTCATTTCTATATGGATTCAATATAGATCTGAAAGCGCAGGACATTCATTTCTCTCAATTCTACACACAACCCTGGATGTTAAATCCGGCTAAAACCGGATTTTTTAATAGCGATTATCGGATCGGGTTAGCCTATCGTTCCCAGTGGCGATCGGTTACCGTACCGTTTGTGACGTTCGCAGGATCAGCAGAAATGAATAGGGAGATGAAAGGTGCGAGTAAAGATCTGCTTGGTATTGGTGTACATGCATTTACCGATCGGGCAGGCGATGCCAATTTTACCAATAATAACATAGGGTTGAATTTAGCCTACACCTTTGGTCTCGATCGATATCATACCAACTTTATTGGTTTCGGTGCCAACCTGAACGTGTTAAATTCATTCTTCGATTTATCAAGAATGCGCTTCGATAATGAATATACCGGCGGTGCTCTTAATGAACGTTTTGCTACAACTAATTTTGCAACATTCGACTTCGGTATGGGTGCCGATTACAATTTCATACCTAATGACCGGTTTAACCTCAGCATAGGGCAGGCCGTTCATCATTTAAATAATCCAAGTTTAACGTTTACCAATTACGATGGGGCTGTACTGGCTCGAAAATATGTGAGTACATTCTCAGCAACCTACACGATCAACTCAAAATTTCAATTATTTCCCAGGGCATATGTTGCCTTTCAGGGACCACATCAGGAAATTAACACCGGTTCATTTCTTAGAATAAAGTTGGATAAAGACAGAAAAGACAAACACGCCTTTTATATGGGTGGATGGTATCGTTGGGGTGATGCCGCCATCGCTGTTGCCCGATTTGATTTTCAGGATGTTTCTATAGGTTTAAGTTATGATATCAATACATCGAAATTAGTATCCGAAACAGAGGGAAGAGGTGGTGCTGAAATTACACTCTCATACCTCGGAAAAAAGTCCGGGCGAGGCCATAAACGGATTAAATGTCCAAAAATGTAGGTGTGTTTTTTTGTAATAATAAGAATCAGTTTGTATTAAATCATTGATTATCAGTTTCATTAGATTAAACAGGTATTTTTATTTCATACTTAACACCTAATATACCTATAAATAGGTAACTATTAATAAAGAGTGGCGTAATGAATGTCGGCAAATGTTCATTATGCTCAGATACATACTCATTTTTTTAATACTCTGTATAACAGGATATGCCTCTAAGGCTCAGCTGAATGCAGATTTCACCATTCAAAATCAATTAGCTACCTATTGCCATCCGGAGGATTTAACCTTTGTGAGCACAACTACCGGCGGAACACCACCATACTCCTATGATTGGAATTTTGGTGTTGCTCCGGGCACGCAGGCAAATACGCAAACTGCCTATTACTTATATTTTAATTGTGGGAATTATACGGTCACACTCAACGTAACCGATGCGGCTGGACAGACCAGTACAAAAACGCAAACAGTAATTATTAATTGCTCTCCATTTGGGCAATTCGGTATGAATGACACGGTTGTCTGTGTTGGACAAAAGGTAGGTTTTAAAGATTTTTCGTTTACATACTATCAGGCTTGCACATACAGCTGGAATTTTGATGATCCACTTAGTGGTATATCCAACGAATCAACAGCTCAGGATCCTTACCACGAGTTTTACATACCCGGATCGTATGAGGTCATGATGGTTGTAACCAGCCCTGCAGGTTGTCCGGATACAGTATATAATACGGTAACGGTATTGCCTACGCCATCTGTTACGGTAGATACTAATATCACGATTTGTCCCGGTACCACTGCTGTGCTAAATGCAAGCGGTGCTACCCAATATCAATGGGAGCCATCAATCGGATTAAGTAATACATTTTTAGCCACAACATTAGCATCTCCAACGGTAACAACAACCTACACGGTAACTACCGGTTCATTAGGCGGTTGTCAGGCTATGGACAGCATCGTAGTTACAGTAAGTCTGACAGGCACTGCAGATGCAGGAGATAATAAAATGATCTGTACGGGGGGTGATGTAGAACTTGAAGCCAGTGGTATGACCAGTTGTACCTGGTCACCGGCAATCGGTTTAAATACCACAACGGGATTCAATGTTATGGCTAATCCACTCTCCACTACGGTATACTTTGCCAGTGGACCTGATCTTAATGGTTGTCAAATAACGGATTCCGTAGTGGTTTATATCTTACCATTACCAACTGCCAATGCCGGCGATGATCTTACCATCTGCGACGGTGAGAAAGCGGAGTTGTATGGTTCCGGTGGAAATAGTTTTAGCTGGGAACCGGCTTTGGAAATTGAAAATAATACGAGTTATCATGGAACAGCATCACCATCGGTTAACGCAACATATACTTTAACTGTTAGTAACGGAGGAACCTGCATTTCAACCGATACGGTGGTGGTAACCGTACTGTCCAAACCGGTCATAAATGTAATAGCCAATCCTTTTGTTTGCCCCGGATCATCGGTACAGTTACAGGCAAATGGCGCTGTGAGCTATCAATGGCAAGCTGATCCCACATTAAGTCAATCAGCCATTTCAAATCCTATTGCATCACCGGTCGCTCAAACAACCTATGTGGTTACCGGATTTGGAAATAATGGCTGTAAGGATACCGCACAGATAATCATATACCAGAAACCACCGGTTGAACTAACGGCAATGCCCGGCGGATCGGTATGTCCGGGAAGTGATATTCAGCTATTTGCCGAAGGAGCAACATCTTATGAATGGTACCCATCAACAGGATTAGATAATCCATTTATTCCGACTCCCATAGCATCTCCGCCATACAGCATTACTTATAAAGTAAAGGGTAGCGATGGTTGTACAAGCGATTCTACCTACGTGCAGGTTACCATTATCGACGACCCCGGTGTTAAGGCCGCAGACGATCAGCAAACGTTTGCCAATAATCCGGTATCGATTAGTGCCGAGGGAACCGGAAGTTTTACTTGGTCACCACCCCAATATGTAGATTGTTCTACCTGTCAGAATACGACTGCAACCGTTAATGAAACCACCACATTCATTGTAACAAACTATAACGATGCAGGATGTAAAACAGAAGATACCCTGGTGGTTTATGTTGGATGCAATGCCGATCTGATTTTTATTCCGAATGCCTTTACTCCAAACGGAGATGGGAAGAACGAGCGATTCTACATAAGAACCCAAGGACTCAGGCAACTGAATTATTTCAAAATTTACTCCAGAACCGGTCAGTGTGTGTTTGAAACAAATACAGTATCAGACGGATGGGATGGTTCTTACAACGGCTACAAATTACCTCCCGGAGTGTTCTCCTACTTTGTTGAGGTCATCTGTTCCGATAATCAAAAAATTGTGCTTACAGGCAATGTCACTTTAATACGTTGATAAATCAATAACAAGAAGAATAAACATTAAACGAACTTAAACACGGGTATATGAAAAGAAAATATACACTCCTCACACTGATCCTTTTGACAATGTTCATTAGAGCAAAGTCTCAGGATATTCACTTCTCACAGTTTTATGCATCGCCACTGATGCAGAATCCGGCTTTCACGGGTTTCTTTGATGGTGATTATCGCATGACGGCGATTGCAAGAAGTCAATGGCGCAGTGTAACGGTGCCCTACACAACGGTAGGGGGATCCATAGATCTGAGTTTCCGATCCGGCTTATCTAAAAAGGATATGTATGGGGTAGGGGCTGTTATTCTCTCCGACCGTGCCGGTGATTCGAGATTTACCACTACACGGGTAGATATTACTACGGCATACAGTAAGGTTTTAGATCGTTTCCAGCATCACTATCTGAGTACCGGTATCGATGCGGCCTATACTGCAGCTTATATCGACTATTCCCGACTAACCTTTGATGAAAACTTTGAAGGAGGCATCACCACCGAAAACTTTGGTTTGAATACCACCCGATATATCGATGCCTCAGCTGGTATACAATACACTTACCTGGCTAATAAAAATGATAATCTCACATTTGGTGGTGCGGTGTACCATATCAATCAGCCCAATCAAACCTTTATGAATGACCGTACGTCAATTGTATATCGTAGATATGTTTTAAATGCAAGTGCTACCTATGGCATCGCCGATCGTATAAATCTATTTCCTAAGATCAATTACATGGTACAGGGGCCTAACAGCGAGTTTAACTTCGGACTATTCGGGCGTTATGATTTTTCTAACAGCAGTAAAAAGGTATACGGTGTATACCTAGGTGTGCTAAATAGAATGAATGATGCGTTTATCGTTGTGAACCGTTATGATCTGAATGATGTGACCGTTACATTCAGTTATGATTTTAACTACAGCACCTTATCAAGGGTGAGCCGTGGATTAGGCGGGCCTGAACTGAGTATACAGTATATCGGACGTTTTAATAAGAAAACCAATAAGAAGGTTTATTGTCCGGTATTTTAACGAACATCTTCCAGGCGGCCATCCCGATATTGTAAAATATTTACATAGGTGTTTTCCAGATAATCAGCAGTGGTTGAAGTACTGTTAGCATTGGATTTATATCTGGGTTTAATGATGATCTGTTTACATAATGCATCCTTAGGTGTACGGTTCAAATTCCAATCAGAGTCATCGGCTAGATTCGAAATAAAGTAGAATGTGTCGTTATAGCCATCCATGCTAAATTCATTTAATGCTAATGCGTATTTGTTAATAAACGCTTTGTTCAGGTGGTTGAAGTATGCTGTGTTTTTATCCAAATCAGCAAAATGACTTATAATACAACGCAATTTAGAGAGTTGACTCCCTTTAAGCGTTTGTGATTCTCGCCATTGGGGCATACCAACAAGCACAATTTGATATTGAGTACTCATGGTTTCAAGCCGGGCAGTTAACTTGCTTATAAATGTCTCATTTGTAGATGAAATGAAAATGATATTGGTCGAACCCGGCACCAGGTATAACTCTATTTTATCCTGACTGATACTGGAACTATCAGATAATTTATATATGCTCGGTTTGGAGTTCGTTTGTTTCAGAGCATTTTCGAATAATGCATGGTAATTCTTATCCTGCTGCGACTCAGATAACAGTATGATTACTCTGGATGGCTTGTATATCGAATCAATATAATCGGTTAATGCCTTACAGTGTGTCGCCAATGTGGGTTTTGAGAGGATGTATTCCGGCGATTTATTTACGAAAGAGGTTGAGGTCACATAAGGCGACACAACCGGGATATGGAATCGCTGACTAAATCGGTTGGCCACTCGTAACTCATCCATAAAAAATGGACCAATGATGATATCGGTGTTTAACATTTCTGCATTGTTAAAAAGTAATTCGTGAACTACATTGGAATCGCTTTTTGTATCATAAATCCTGGTGATGATGGTTAAACCACTATTCGATAAACTATCCAGGGCGAGCATAGCACCCTTGTAATAGTTCAGGGCCATCTGTGTATTGTTTGACAAGGTGCCGATAATATTCCCAAGCGTGTCATATTTAATGGATTCTGTATTAAACGGCAACAGAAAAGCAACCCGAATCGGTTTTTCGGCGGCTGTTGTTTGTCCGACGCCTAATAGTATAATAGCACAAGCTATAGCTACAAAGCAGTTTATAACATAACCATTATGTTTATTCCCATTCAATAGTTGCCGGAGGTTTAGAGCTGATATCATATACAACGCGATTTATGCCTTTTACTTTATTAATAATTTCATTAGAAATTTTAGCAAGAAGCGGGTAGGGCAGATGACACCAGTCGGCAGTCATACCGTCAACAGACTCAACAGCTCTAAGGGCAACAACCTGTTCGTAGGTTCGTTCATCTCCCATTACGCCAACACTATGCACGGGTAATAACATTACGCCGGCCTGCCACACCTTATCATACCAGCCTTCCGATTTCAGGAGCGAAATAAAAATGGCATCGGCCTCCTGCAGGATATGAACTTTTTCTTTGGTAACGTCACTCAATATTCTAATTGCTAAACCGGGTCCCGGGAACGGATGACGTGTTAATATAGCAAGATCTATATCTAATGCCTTGCCTACAGAACGAACTTCGTCTTTAAATAACAACCTCAAAGGTTCCAGAACCTTTAGTTTCATAGTTTCAGGTAACCCACCAACGTTATGATGTGATTTAATAGTTACTGATGGACCATGAACAGAAACGGACTCAATGACATCCGGGTAAATCGTGCCTTGCCCCAGCCACTTCACATCCTGAATCCGGTGCGCCTCGGCATCAAATAGTTCGATGAACAAGCGCCCGATGATTTTTCGTTTTTTTTCCGGGTCGTTTACCCCGGCCAGCTCGCTGTAGAACGTATGTTTGGCATCTACACCTTTTATGTTTAAACCCATATGCCGGTAACTATCGAGTACTTGCTCGTATTCATTTTTACGGAGTAAGCCGTTATCAACGAAGATGCAGTATAGATTCTTGCCGATGGCACGGTGTATTAATATAGCCGCCACTGTGCTATCAACACCACCCGATAAGGCCATAACCATCTTGTCGTTGCCTACAGTTTTTTTAATTTGTCTGATGGATTCATCAATATATGCTTTTGCCGTCCAGGATTGAGTGCAACCACATATGGTCACACAAAAATTGTATAGGAGCTCTTTCCCAAAAAGACTGTGCGTTACTTCAGGGTGAAACTGTAGTCCGTAAACCGGCTTGGCAAAGTAATCCGCCTTGCCTCGCATTGCCGCAACAGGGATAGAATCTGTTGATGCAAGTATTTCAAAACTTTCGGGTATAGAACTGATGGCATCGCCATGCGACATCCATACCTGCGTTTCGGGTGAAATGCCGGTAAGTAATGCATCCTCATTCAAGCATTGAATCATAGCACGCCCATACTCCCTGTGCGTAGACCGCACAACCTGACCTCCCAAAGAATAAGCCATAAGCTGGGCTCCGTAGCAAATTCCCAAAACCGGCTTTTTATTCAGGATAGCTTTCAGATCGATATTTGGATGTTTATCGTCATATACCGATGCCGGACTACCGGAAAGAATAATTCCTGCGATATGTTCATCTATTGGCGGCAATTTATGATATGGAACAATTTCGCAATAGATGTTTAGCTCACGCACTCTGCGGGCTATCAATTGCGTGTATTGCGAACCAAAATCAAGAATTAAGATGGTTTGTTGCATGCGCGGCTAATTTAACAATTATTGATGGCTCACAATCATATCCAACTCTTCGGTTTGTGCGTATTACTTTTGTCTCCAATGAATAAAGAAACGAGTAAAAAGCGTGTGGCTATTTTGGGTTCAACCGGTTCTATCGGCACGCAAGCCCTTGAGGTAATTGCGGCTAACCCGGATATGTTTGAGGTGGAGTTACTTACTGCCAACGGCAATTTCGAGTTGCTGGCCGAACAGGCCGCTCTTTTTCAACCGAACGCAGTTGTGATTAATGATAAGTCTAAACATGAAAAATTAAAACACGCCCTATCGCATTTGCCAATTAAGGTTTGGTGCGGTGCTGAGGCAACCTTATCGGAAGTACAGCGTGAGTCTATTGATGTTGTATTAACCGCTATGGTTGGTTTTTCAGGATTACTGCCTACGATTACTGCCATCAAATCCGGAAAACACATTGCTCTGGCAAATAAGGAAACATTGGTTGTTGCCGGAGAGTTAATTACTGATTTATCGCGCAACCATCAAACGTCGATTATACCCGTTGACTCCGAACACTCCGCTATTTTTCAATGCCTCGTTGGGGAGTGGCACAACCCTATAGAAAAAATTATACTCACGGCCTCGGGTGGTCCGTTCAGAGGAAAAAAAGCAACCGAACTTGCCGCAATTAAAAAGGAACAGGCGCTAAAGCATCCCAACTGGACCATGGGACGAAAAATTACGATTGATTCCGCAACACTCATGAACAAAGGTCTTGAAGTTATTGAGGCAAAGTGGTTGTTTAATCTAAAGGCCGATCAGATTGAGGTAATCGTTCATCCGCAATCGATTATTCACTCCCTGGTTCAATTCACCGATGGATCGATGAAAGCACAGTTAGGTTTGCCGGATATGAAACTACCTATCCAGTATGCGCTGTCTTATCCTCAGCGTATTGTCAATCATTTCCCTCGCTTTGATTTTTCGTTATACCCAACCTTAACTTTCGAAAAACCGGATACGGATACTTTCACTTGTCTGCAACTGGCTTATGAGGCTTTGAAAAAAGGAGGTAACCTGCCTTGTGTACTTAATGCGGCAAACGAGATTGCAGTGGATCGCTTTCTGAACGATGATATCGGGTTCAACCAAATTCCGGTGCTCATTGAAGCCGTGCTTCATCAGGTAGAGTTTATTTCGGTTTGTTCGCTTGATGATTATATTCAGTCCGATCTATCAGCTCGTCAGCAGGCTTTATCCTGGAAACAAAACACCTCTGTTTCAATTAACTGATTTGAACTGTCTCTTTTTTCGTTTTTTTGTTCTGCATAATCAATCGTTTAAACTCATAACATGGATATTTTAATCAGGGCCGGACAGTTATTTTTAAGTTTAGCCATTTTAGTTACCCTACACGAACTTGGCCATTACCTTGCCGCGCGCATGTTTAAAACCCGGGTAGAGAAATTCTACCTTTTTTTTGATCCCTGGTTTTCCATATTTAAAAAGAAAATTGGTGATACGGAGTATGGAATAGGCTGGCTGCCGCTTGGCGGATATGTTAAAATAGCCGGCATGATCGATGAGAGTCTGGATAAAGAACAATTAAAACAGGAACCTCAATCCTGGGAGTTTAGGGCTAAGCCGGCCTGGCAACGATTAATCATAATGCTGGGAGGCATTATGGTTAATCTCATTTTGGGTTGGCTGATATACTCCATGCTATTGCTGGCCCACGGGGAGGAATATATCCCTGTTGCCAATGCCAAATATGGAATTCAGGTTGACTCGCTTGCCTACGAAATCGGATTCAGAAACGGCGATCAAATCATTTCGGCCGGAGAAATGCCGGTGGTCAAACTAAACGACGTTGCAATAAATATTCTTATTCACGATGCCCGCGATATTAAGGTATTACGCAATCAGCAAGAGGTGCTTATTCATGTGGAGGACTCGATGATAAAAAAAATACTGGCCACTCAAAGTCTGGGATTTATCAGCGAACGGACTCCTTTTGTCATAAATGGATTTGGTACCGGTTCGGTTGCTCCAAAAGCCGGACTGCAGAGAGGCGATCAGATCTTAGCGATAGATTCCGTGAGTACCTATTATTACGACGAGGTTAAAAAGGCTTTGGCGGCTAATAAAGGCAAAAATATCGCTCTAAGCTATCTCCGAAATGGCGATACCCTTACCACTACGTTAAAACTACCCGAAACCGGAATCCTTGGGGTGTACAACAAAACGCCCTATGATTTTTTTCAAACGGAGGCTAAATCATATAACCTGCTAACTTGTTTTCCTGCAGGCTATCATAAAGCAGTGAACACGCTTATGAATTATATCCGACAATTTAAACTCATCTTCAACAGCGAAACCGAAGGTTACAAGCACGTTGGAGGTTTCATTAGCATTGGCAAAGCATTTTCACCCGAATGGGATTGGTTTGCTTTCTGGAACTTTACAGCCTTTTTCTCCATTGCCTTGGCGTTCATGAACTTTCTGCCCATTCCGGCTTTGGATGGCGGACACGTTATGTTTACCTTGTATGAAATGATAACAGGACGCAAGCCAAACGACAAGTTCCTTGAATATGCACAGATTGTAGGTATGGTATTGCTCCTTGGATTGATGCTCTTTGCTAATGGTAACGACATCATCAAGCTCTTTAAATAATTCATCTATATTTGCCGCGCCTGATTCCAACCTTGTGAATAATTTGCCCGAGTGGCGGAACTGGTAGACGCGCACGACTCAAAATCGTGTTCCTTCGGGAGTGTCGGTTCGATTCCGACCTCGGGTACCACTTATAAACCCCTGACAGTATTAACGTTCAGGGGTTTCTTTTTTATATGCCTCGCACTTTAGTTATACTTTGGTCGCATTTACATCAATATACTCAGTACTTAAACCTAATTTATAATTAAAAACTTAATCAACCCAACGATGCGTGAAGGCGAGCCATAGCTCTAAAAGAACTTTGGCTTGATCATATTTTTAATTACTGTTGGCTTTAGCCGGCAGGGTAAACCTCTACTTCCCACCGGGGCTTTAGCCCAAAGGGTGGTTTAAAACAAAAAAAGTTATCATCCGCTTTTCTTTGTCTTGAAACAAAGAAAAGCTCCAAAAGAAAATTCAAGACGAATCGATCCTTCCTCGCACAAGGCCACGTGCAGCCCGGCGATTCGCCAACCGGCCCAATG